>BNJS01001981.1_pt1 | contig 159179 bp, 210 predicted proteins | sample 8540461 | NCBI WGS metagenome assembly BNJS01 (sample SAMD00202454, study PRJDB9452) | human saliva metagenome | isolation source: human saliva | place: Japan | reverse complement strand
GCCGGCGAGCTGCAGGCGCGCCTGGCGCTGCCCACCGCGAGGCTGGACGGATGCCGTGGCCCGCACCGGACGACGACGCCCTCCCGGCCCGGGCCGGGCTGTGGCTGGTGCCGGCGGTCGAGAGCCACCTCGCGTCGAGGGCGGCGATCTCGACCTGAGGGCGTCTCGACGTCGGGTGCGGCGCGAGGGCACCGCTGCCGTGGCCGGAGGCGGCCGGGCTCGACGATCTCGCGCCAGCGGATCGAGGTGCCGTCGGGCCCACGCGTACGGGCGTCCTGCGTCGGCGAGCAGGCGAGATGCCCAGCGACCGATCCTGGCGGTGCGCCTGCAGGAGGTGTCGCAGCTGGGCGGACGCCCAGGTGGTGGACGGACGGGTGCCGGTGCTGATCCATCTGCTGTCCCCGGCACGACGGCCCGGTCGCAGTGACCGACGACCTGCGCTTCGTTCGGAGCCGGCCTACCACCGCGCAGTGCGTGCGGAGCTGAGGGCAGGTACAAGCACCGGCCTGCGGACCCGTGGACGGCACCGGCGACGCGGGACGCGCGACGGCGCTGAAGCGCACGTGGCAGCGCGAGGTCCGCCCATCGCATGAAGGCAGTACGCGCATAGGTCGTCACCGCTGGCCGACCGCATACTATCGAAGAAATAGAGAAATCCAGATGGGCAACTTTCCGACGCGCTGGCTCCAGAGCACCTCTTCTGCACCTCGCGCACAGGCTCCGTCGCTGTGGCTGTCCTTCGAGCGCGTTCGCCATCGGATCATCGTGCGCCACTGTGGCAGGCGGGGGCCGCCTACGTGGCCCGCAAGATTACGCTACCGCGAAGCCGCGCTGACACTCGGCACCATCGCCGGCAGCAGCAGCTCGGTGGTCGTCGTCTGCACCACAGCCCGGACGCGGCTGCCGAGTCATCACGCACGGCGACCGGCATCCTCTCACCCACAGAGGGATTCTTTAGTCCTAACTTGGGATGCGCATGCATAGTCATGCGCCAACACACCCCTTGCACGACACCGCTCACGCAACGGAAATCTCGAGCGGCACCGCGCATAGAGAAATTTTATGCACGATAGATTTAAATGAAATTTACGCCCCGCCAACGAGGACGCCGCGATTAAGGCGCCCTGCTCTTCAGGAGTCAGATAGCAGTTCCACAAAGGGGCGGAACATGGCGACAGAATCGCCTTCACGATTCTTCCGTCAAGGACTCAGTCGGCATCTTCATCACCCGCGATAGTGTCTTTAGCCGTACTCATCGCACCCGTTATCGGCTCAATGATCGGCGGGGAATATTCGGTCTGCCATCGCAGATGTGGCGCCGCAGCGGCCCCCGCCCGCCTACATCATCGGATGGCTCATCACCGGAGCCGGAATGCTCATGCTGGCCAAGGTCTTCCAGAGCCTGGCCGTACAGCGCCCCGACATCGATGCAGGCGTCGCGGCTACGCCAAAGAAGGGTTCGAAAGCAATTATCTGGGCTTCTCCTCGGCCTGCTACCGTTTCACAGCGCGCCTGGATGGGCAAATGTCGGACACCCCGTCCTCCCGCGAGCGGCGATCGGCGTATTTCACGCCCGGCGGATTCGGGAGGGCACCACGCTCCACGGCCACCGTCGTCTCCTCGGCGCTCCTGTGGCTGTACCCACCTGCTCATCCTGCGCAGCGGCATCCGCGAGGCGGCCGTCGTCAACGTCGTCGTGACCATCGCCAAGAATCGTGCCCTGATCGTCTTCATCATCATCAGCCACCGCCTTCAAGATCGGCACCTTCTCCGCCGATTTCTGCGCCAACAGCGACCCCGGCTCCACGCTCACGGTCAAGGCCATGATGCTGGTGACGGTCTGGGTGTTCATCGGAGTGGAGGCGCCTCCGTCTTCTCGAGCGCGCCCGCAACCGCACACGACGCGTCGGCCGCGCTACTCATCACGGGCTTCGCCTCGGTGCTCGAAATCCTGCTCCTGCTCATCGTCAATCTCCTGAGCTACGCATCGCGCGCGCGCTGAAGAGATCGCCGCCATGCCAGACCCCTCGACGAGCGGCGTGCTGACCGCACGGCAGTGGCCCCTGCCAGTTCATCGCCGCCGGCCTGGCGATCTCTCGCTCGATCGGCGCCCTGCTGTCCACGGTTCGCGTGCGCGGAGATCCTGCGCGCGCCGGCGCTCGACAGCACCCTGCCGCGCTGGTTCTCCGAAAGCGAGAACAAGGAGCGGCGCGCCGGTCGGCGCGATGTGGCTGACCACCGGCATGCCGGTCCAGGCCATGCTGGATCTGGGGCGCACTTTCGCCGGATCGACCTACACCAGGCCTCATCCTCCCTGGCGTCAGCCTCATCCTCATCCCTTTCTTTTATCCGTTCTCGGCCGCGTTCCATCTCATCAATTCCTTCCGCACCCAGCCGCGAGAAGGCCGGGATCGCCGGACATCAGTCATCGGCATTCTCTCGGAACCGCCTACGCCATGTATGGTCTCCTGTACGCAGCCGGACCGACGTATCTCCTCTTCGTGAGGCCTGTTCTACCTCGTGGGAACGCACCTTCTACGTCATCGCCCGGAAGCGAGGCCGGAAAGCGTCTTCACCACGATCGACTGGGCCGTCATCGCGCCGTCTTCTCGGCAGACCCTCGATACTCTACGCGATCACGGCCGCGCACAGAGCGCCCTCTCTCGAATAGTCCCGCCCCCGCCTCCAACTGCACCCCAGGCAACTGCGCGGCCCGCCCAGTGACGGACGGAAACCGACGATTCACGAAAGGACATCATGAGTACATCAACCACCGGAGTCTGGTCCGAGGCCGGAAAACTGCGAACCGTCATGGTCTGCCCGCCCGGACGCGCGCACCCTTCCTCACCCCGTCGAACTGCCACGACCTCCTCTTCGACGACATCCTCGACGTTGATCGGGCTCGCGCAGACCACGCGGACTTCGTCTCCCTCATGCGCGAGCGCGGTGTCAAGGTGCTGGAGTTCGACTCCCTGCTCGCCGACGTCCTCGACGTCCCAGAGCACCGCGCCCGGATCCTCGACCCGCCGCGTCAACAAGGACACCATGGGTGTGGGCGTGGCCGAGGGCCTGCGCGACTGGATGGATGAGATGCCCAGCAAGGAGCTGTGCACCTACCTCATCGGCGGGCTGTCCTCGGACGAGGTCCCCGAGGACGTCCTCGGTACCGGCATCGCCCCTACCACGTGGGCACCGACGAGCCGGGGATGCTCATCGCTCCCTGCCCAACTCGATCTTCACCCTGCGACCTCCGCCTGGCTCACCAGGCGTGTCGCCCAGCTCGATGTTCTGCCCGCCTGCAAGCGCGAGACCATGCTGGTCAAGGCGGTCTACACCTTCCACCCCGCTCACCGGCAGGGACTTCCCCATCTGGTTCGACGCCGCCGAGGGCGACCAGGGGCACCCTTCATCGAGGGCGGCGACATCATGCCGATCGGCAACGGCGTCGTCCTGGTCGGCAGGGCGAGCGCTCGACCCACTCAGGCCGTCAGCCGCCTGGCCCACGGGCTGTTCGAGCAGGGCGGGGGCCGAGCGTGATCGCGGCCCGCATGCCGCGCGCGCTCCACCATGCACCTCGACACCATCTTCACGTTCTGCCCTGAGGGACGTCGTCAGCATCTACGCCGGCCCGTGCTCCCCAGCTCACCTCCTTCCTCGAGCCCTCGAGCACGGAGCCGGAGGCATCAGGGTCCGTCACGAGGGCGCCGTTCCTCGACGTCGTCGGCAAGGCGTCACACCACGCTCCACCGGTCACGTTCCGGCGGGCCGCCTGCGCCGCGCGCGAGCAGTGGACGACGGCAGCAATGTGGTGGGCTCCCTCGAGCCGGGCGTCGTCGTCGCCCACGACCGGAACCACGGCATCAACTCGGCTCTTCGCAAGGCGGGCATCGAGTGTCGCGATCCCGCCGCCGAGCTCGGGCGCGACGCGGGGGCGGTCACTGCATGACGTGCCCCATCGACCGCGATGCGGTCTCGTACTGACAGACTGACCTCGTACTGCACCTGAGGCAGGGGCAGGAAAATCCTCTGAAGACCACTGAAGACCACTGAAAAACCCCTGCAGGCGCAGCGCGCGCCCCCGCATACAGGGCGGGCGCCCTGGCCCCAGGTACGTGCACCGTATGTACACCGCGGTCCCGCTGACCTCGCGACCCGCATCATCAGGGGGCGCGCAGCCGCGCACACTGTTGGTCGCCTTTAGCTGCAGGCGACCACGGATGATCGCGTATATCATCACAGAACTGCCACCACCACGTATTCGAGCTTAGGAGTTGTTATGGGGTTCTTTGTTGTTTGGGCGTCATTTTCTTAAGGAGTTGGATTTCACTGCTGTGGAGTGAGGTCGTTGCTTGAGTTGGCGGCGGAGTTGAAAGCGGGCGAAGAAGGCTGGTCGTGAGGTGCAGCGGCTGGTGGGTAAGAACATCGCGTTGATCTTTGAGAAGACCTCGACGCGCACGCGGTGCTCGTTCGAGGTCGCGGCCTCTGATCAAGGAGCGCGGGTGACGTATCTGACCCCTCGGGCTGCAGATGGGTCATAGGAATCAGTGGCCGACACCGCCCGGTCCTGGGCCGGTTCTACGACGGGATCGAGTTCCGCGGCAAGGAACAAGCACATGTCGAGACCCTGGCCGAGTTGTCCGGTGTCCCGGTATGGAACGGGCTGACCGATCAATGGCACCCCACCCAGATGCTGGCCGATCAACTCACCACGATCGAGCACTCGGGCAAACCGATCCAGCAGATCGCTTTCGCCTACCTGGGAGACGCCCGCAACAACGTCGCCAACTCACTGCTGATCTCAGCGGCGCTGATGGGCATGGACGTGCGCTGGTCGCCCCTGCACAACCACAGCCCGAGACCGAGATCATCGACGCCGCCCACGACCTGGCCGCCACCAGCGGAGCGCGCATCACCATCACCGACGACCCCACCACCGGCGTGGCCGGAGTGGACTTCCTGTACACCGACGTCTGGGTCTCCATGGGCGAACCCAAAGAAGTCTGGGACGAACGCATCAACCTGCTGCGCCCTACCCAGATCAACCAAGCCCTGGTCCAAGCCACCGGCAACCCGAACGTGAAATTCCTGCACTGCCTACCCGCCTTCCACGACCACCGCACCACCGTAGGCCAAGACATCTACACCAAAACCGGCATGGACGGCCTGGAAGTCACCGACGACGTCTTCGAATCCCCCTCAACGCCGCCTTCGACCAAGCCCGAAAACCGCATGCACACCATCAAAGCCGTCGTGGTCGCCACCCTCCACCCCCACCACCGAGGAGACACAGCCATGAGGATCGTCGTCGCCCTCGGAGGCAGCGCCCTCCCTCGAACGCAACCAAACCCCAACCGGCGCCTGCCCCGCAGCACCCAACCACCGCCCGAGGGACTGGTCATGCCTGGGCTTGGCGCAGGCACCGGCCGGCGCCATCAAGGAGGAGATAGCGCCGACTCTCCTGCTCTCCGGTCAGGGTGCTCCTCCTCGGACCCGCTTCGCAGGCTTCGACCATGGAGGTCCCGTGAAAACCACGTCACCGCAGGGCGGCCGTCGACATCGCGGCCCGCACCCGTGCTGCGCGACGCCGCCTGATCGAACGGTTCATCAGCGACTCGCATCCACCTCCGCAGCGCGAGCTGCAGATGCTCACGACCCATGGTTTCAGCGTCACTCAGGCGACGCTGTCACGAGACCTCAAGGCGATGCTGGGCCTCCAAGGCCCGCACCGCCAGCGGGAAGCAGGTCTACGTTCTGCCCGAGGCGGGCGCCCCCGGGCAGAAGCGCCTCCCCGACGACGTCGAGGGGCGGGTCGACCAGCATCTGGCGCACATGGTCGAGGAGCTGCTGGTCTCGGTGGCCTGCGCCCACGGGGACGTCGTTCTCCAGACGCCCCCTGGGGGCGGCGCAGCTGATGGCCGCCGCCGTGGACGACGCGATGCTTCCGGGCGTCCTCGGAACCATCGCGGGCGATGACACCATTCTCATCGCCACGTCCGGGGACGCCGCAGGTCTCGCGGTCGCCCAGCACATCGCCTCGCTGTCGAACTCCGCCCACGAAGGGCCCGACGGCGACCCCGACCGCTAAGGATGCCGGGGCTGATAGGGAGGCTGAAGCAGCTAGAGGCTGCAGCGACTGGGGCTGAGATGGGGAGGCTGGGGCTGCTGGAGCTGCTGGGGCCGCAGGGCCGACCACCCCGACCGCCCGCCACCGCCGCCGCGCCGGTCAGCGCCGAGATCGGTCCGGTTCCGCGCCGAGATCGCTGATAGCCCAGCAGCGATCCTCCGCATCCGACGCACATGGCGGCAACCACGATATCTTGAGTAACTGCGGGTAACCGGGTAACCCTGGGTAACAAGGCCCCGCTATCGCCGCTGCGCTGAGTTCCTCGCTTCGGCGGTAGCGCTGGGATCTATCAGGAAGCTGGTGAGCCAGGCGCCGACAGGGACGAGCGTCACCGGCAAAACGGCCCTTAATAAGCTCCGGCGACCCGGTCGGGCCCTCGCGATGCCGTCCTCAACGAGCTCGAGCGCCTTCCGGGAACGCGTGGGACGGTTGCACAGGGACAGAGGCGGGCTAGTCAGAAGGGTGCCGGCTTTTTCGTTGGAATTCTGGGGTTGCGATCAGACGTCAAGGACGGTTCCCGGTGACGCGCTCCATGCGCGCCTAGGGGCTCTGCGCACTGGGAATGCAGCGACTCGCCTTAATGGAAGTATGAGATCCTTGGAATTACGCGGAGAAATGGCATTCGTCCCAACAGGCCGCTTTTCTCCCATGTGCGTACCTTCCGGGTACACGGTATCCGACCGGCTGCGGACCGGTCTTGGCGCCGAGGGAGGCGCACCCTCTCATGTGCGCAGCGTCCGAGAGTGTCAGAGGCATTGAAGACGCGCAGCACGATCACTTTCAGCCAGCCGATCACGAAGCCGGCCTCCACAGAGACGATTGAGACCGCGCCACGACGGCAGCCCAGCCAAGCCGAAGGCACATGCAAAGCAGCAGCCCGCTACGAGATCCGATCGCTCTGGAGCATGAACGAAGCCCCGCAATATCAACGGCAGCCCCCACGGAAGCCCATCCAGCGTGTCACCGCTGCACACGCACTGCACACGAAGTTCCCCGGCACCCAACTTCTCGTTGAGTACCGGGGACCCTGATGGCAGTAGCGCTGGGATTCGAACCCAGGGTGGCTATGAACCACACAGACTTTCGAGATCTGCACCTTCGGCCGCTCGGACACGCTACCTCAGGGCTCGAGGCTACACGGCGGACACAGCAGACGGCCCAATCCGCAGCGGATGCGAGGTCGCTCACGCTCCGGACCAACCTCCTCAACTACCGCAGCCTCAGGTCCGACGACGGCACCCCCTCTCGTAAGACAGCGGGGCGGGCTGGCGTACGGGCAACCTGCAACGACATGGCGAGGGACCCCAACAGGTCCCCTCATGTCTCGATCTCGGCGGTGGTTGTGATCATGGCGCTCACCGGGTGTAGATATCAACATCGTTTCTCAGGTGTCTCAATACTAACAATAAGCGAGTAATGCACGCCCTCATCACTCTGATCCAAAGACGGATTGAGTTTTCCACCATCCACGGACAGGATGAACCGCAATCACGCCTTTTTCAGCGAGGGCCGCCGCCGTCCCACGCCAGATATCCGTATGCAAGAGAGCCCGGCTAGTCTGAGAATTTGCCCCGAAGAACCCAGCCTTCTTCAGTTTCTAGATCAACACTATGATAACTTTCGTTTCTCAAAGGCAACATCGATCCGACGGGCGAAAAGAAGCTACTCGTCTCTTCTGGACGTTTCATGGAGAAAGCGCGCAGGCCATGGGACTGGTAGGCGTAACGGTTATTCCAACCTCGTCGAGACGGATTGGGCTCGATGAAGAGAGCATGACGCGTAGCTCAGCCTGCGCTCACCCAGACCTCTAGAACATCGCGCGGCCATGGAAGATCGTGGAGCGCCATCTCGCTGATAGACGTGATCGACATTCACCGCCTTCAGGCTGAATGGATGCAGTTCCCCTTCGCATACGAGTGTCAGAGCATCTGAAGCACCGCGAAGCGCACGGGCAGATCCGAACGCCCATGCCGTAACGGCGCCGCATTTTCTGAAGCTCTCCTCTGCGGCTTCTTCCTCGAAGACTGGCGAGCGCTCATGGCATCGGTCCACCGAGCAGAGTGGACGACCAACCCGCGCACCGTCTCCGGACGAAGCGCCGGATACTCAGCCTGGACCGATGCGCGCAATCGCTGCGACTTGCGCGGAGGCAGCCGAGGTATCGCGAGCTGGTTGTCAAGAAGCTACCGGTACCAAAGGGCTGGAATCGGGTCGTAGAACGGACAGGTGGTCGGACCGGTCCACGTTCCCGCCGTCCGGAGACCGGAGCAGATTCCCGCCGTCGGCGACCACGTCGGGCTTGAAAGGCCAGTCAGCATGAGCGAAAGAGACCGAGGTGCGACTGGTCGGAGCGAGGTCTCCTGCCGGCGCAATTGGCTCATATCCCGTAAAATCCTCAGGCGCGGATCTCATGTCATCGTTGGCGGAGTAAGCGCCGACTGTCAGCGCATTCCACGCCTGAGCAGGGTCTCAATCGGCTCCACATCACAGCGAGCGAGGTAGTCGTCCTCAGCGCGAGGATCACGAATGTTCCCGGCCGAGATGACGAAGAGCCTGGGTCGAGGAGGCTCCTCCCGGTCTAGAAGAAGCCCATGACGCCCCTGGTCGACGGGAAGCACTGAGCGCCCATGGGACAACGCATCGATCGCGGCAGCCCACGACGTGGGCATGCCCGCAGCAGCGTCGCCTCATCGTCGCGACTCGGCGCGGTCACCGCCACGAGGGAAGATGCGGGAGCGCTCCGGCGTCTGCAACTCCGGCATAACAACAGCGGTGGACGTAACCGCTGCATAGAGCCTGGGTTCATTCTCTCCTTGGTCGGGCAGAATCTTCACCGACTCCAGGCAGTGATCCAGACGCACACTGCCAGCCGCACTCAGCGCCTCCTCCACGTCGCCGTACAGCGCTAGTCCGGCCATTTCCGTACCGTGAGGATAAACCGGATCAGGTCGCCATTGCGCATCAACACAATGACAGTCGGCGTCATCGAGACCATCGGCGAGTAAGCGATGCTCATGCTGAACTCCGGTATCCAGGACGCAGACGGCGGGAGCATCACCGGAGATCGAGCCGGCATGAGACAGCAGGTCTTCAATCCACGTGACCTGCTCGGGTCGGTCCATATTGGTGAAGAACCCAGGCTGATGCGACCGCCTCCAACTCTGCAATACCGTCGACACGCTCGACGACTTGCACGATATCCTTAACTGTGCCTTGCAGCAGACAAACGGTTCGATCGCCGAACTTCAGAGACCGCTCCGGCGGACAGGAAAGGCCCTGCAGCCTCACCACCCGCAGAAGATGCTCCAATTCTATACCCGAGTCTTTCCGCAGCCAGACCTCCCGCAAACCGGAGCTCCGTCGTCGGGAGAGCATTCTGGAGGATCAGTCCAGAGCAACCGCGCCGTGGCCTTGCGAATCCTGCTCGATCGACTCGACGAGTTTGCGATGACGTGGACGTTCATCCTCGACTGTAAAGTCGACATAGTCATCAAGCTTCCTCAAGAACCACGATTCCTGCGATTCGAGATATATACCGACGCCGTGAGAACAGCATCGTCCTTGTCGCCCGTCGCTGTCGCCGACAATAGCTCACGTGAGGACCTCGCGTCTTCCGCGAATCCAGCTGCGCGAGGATGTCAAGCGCTCCCGGAAAGGTCGTAAAAGTAATGGTGCGGGAATTACGGTCGTCCCACTGCTCGGCGGCAATCGCATCCTCGTACTGCCTCCGCAAGGATGCCGCATGAGGCCGGCGAGAGCCGTCAAAAACCCTACGCCTCGATTATCTCTATTCTGTCCCGGGGACTTGTAATCCACATTCTCCTCGGGCGGCGGAACGACGAGGTGCTGACGCGAACGTGGATGCCGACACACGGCTCAGCCTTCCGGCACCGAGCGCTGGCGTTCATTCAAAGCCACGACCAAGTCCTCCGTGAGTACCTTCGACTTCCCGGAGAAGGGCCTGTTTGGCGGCATTCGAGGGCGATGACGATCTCCGCATGGCTGGAGCCCCTGCGCCGTCACGCACTGATGCGCGACCACCCCAGGTTGCTGGTGCGCATAAGGGCCAGCGCGATCGACAATGAGCTCGCGAACCCCGCATCGTCCGGAAGATCGAAATCGAGAGGGACATCGGGCGCCGGAAGAAAGCCCGATCAAGCAGACCGGAGTGATTACTGGCGGCCAGGACGATACTGCTCGGAGAGATCCTCCTCCAGGAATTGAGAGAGCTGATCACCCTGCGGATCTCACCGACGTCGTTCCTCAGAGAGCGCTCCGCAGCCAGCGCATCGACCTCATCGCAGAGGTAGACGCCGCGCACATCGGAGAGCTGGTCGAAAACGAGCCTGAGTTTCGCATGCCGTCTCCCCCATGTGCTTTCGTCCTTGAGGAGCATCGAGGACGCACTGTGAACAGCGGCAGCGAGCTCGCCTGCGACGACTCGGGCGGTCGAAGTCTTCCGTCCCGGGCGGACCGGTGCATGAGCACGCGCCGTGCGGGGACCGTGCCCATACTCTTGCAGGAGCGAGGCGTTGACGCTGCTCGGCGAGAATCCGCTCTGGCGCACTACGAGGCCCAGAGCCAGCGAGAGATCGACCGGGAGCGGTCATCCGGATAAGCCGCGACAGCAGGCTCGCTTCCAACTCCGCTCCGCGGCTGAGCCACGGGAACGATGGGCGGCCACCCGCTGCTGGGCAGCCGTGAGCCCGAAGATCACCAACCAGGTCACGCAGCCCTGAGCGAATCGCGACCGCCCGGCACGCGCTGCCTCGCGGCCACCTGGATGGCGACGGCGTAGAACTGCGCATCGTCACCATCCCCATGGCTGCGCACGAGCGCACGCACCTGGTCGTTGGTCGCCATACGCCTTCTCCCGACGCCGATCAGAACTACCCCTAATGGTAAGCCCCACATCACCGCTGCTCGGCTGAAGAACCTCCGCAGCAGCGCCTCGGACCTCCTGCTCGCGCACCCCGGCCACGACCTCGATGCGATTGGCGCGATCGCGCAGCACATCGCGCACGCTCCCGCACGCCCCCGTCCTCGGCTCCCAGACGGCGAAGACCACCCGCACCAGACGCGCCAACTGGATGGCGCCGGCGCACATGGTGCAGGGCTCGAGAGTCACCACCAGCTCGCAGCCGTCCATATGCGAATCGCCCAGCGCCGCCCCCGCCGCCCGCAGGGCCAGCACCTCGGCGTGGGCCGTGGGATCGCATGCGGCCTGGCGGGCATTGGCCGCCTCCGCCAGGGCCTCGCCGTCGGGCCCGAGGACGACGGCGCCCACCGGCACCTCGCCGGCCCGACCGGCACCTGCGGCCAGGGTGAGCGCACGATCCATCGCGGCGCCGTAGCGCGCCTCGATCAGACCGCCTCTCACGCCCTCAGCTCGACGCACGATGAGACCCCATCAAAAATATGATCTACTTCACATTGAGCGGCCGGAACCGTACATTCCATGCAGCCTCAACCCTCTTCTTCCGGCGAGATCCGCCACTCCCAGTTGATCTTTGCATCAGCTCCCTGCAAAGGCTCCGTGGCTGACATCGCCACGGTGAATGGAGTCAAGTCAATATGGAACCACCAGCGAACGGCAAACCCGAGTCCGCCAACGAACCTACCGAACCCACTGAATCCGCTGAACCCACCGAGTCGACCGGCACAGGCGCCGACTCCTCGGTCATCGAATCGGCCAGCGACCCTGCCGAGCCCGCCCTCCCCCACCTCCGTCCTGCGGCTCGAGACCAGCCGCCCGCCGAGCCTCGATACGTCCGCGAGCCGGCCCCATCCCGATCCCGACAGCACCATCAACTGTGTTCCTCGCCCGCCGTCATCATCGCGATTGCTCGCCGCCGGCGCCTTCATCTCGCCCACGGTTGTGCAGAGCGCCTTCGGAGGCGGCCGTCAACTGGGCCGGGAGTGTTCGGCTCCCTACATCCTTTCTCATCCGGCCTCGCTCGCGACCTGTCCTCCTGGTCGCCCTGAGCAAGTACGGGCGCGTGCGGCCGGTCCGGACAACTCCACCCGGACTTCTCCACCTTCTCCTGGGCCGCCATGCTCTTCGCCGCCGGAATCGGCACACGCATCATGCTCTTCGCCATCGCCGAGCCCGTCTCCCAGTACATGAAGCCGCCCGTCGGCGAGGGCGAGACCGTTGAGGCCGCGCGGCACGCCGTCGTCCTGGCGATCTTCCACTATGGGAATCTCCGGCTGGGGCGTCACGCGATCGCGTAGGCGCACATGGCCTACTTCGCCTGCGGCGCCGCGACGCGCTGAGCGGTGCGCTCCACCCTGCGCCCGCTGCTCTGCGGATCGCGTGGACGGCTGGGCGGGCGACGTCGTGGATACCGCGGCGCTCGTCGGCGGCGTCTTCGGGATCGCGGCCTCGCTGGGAGTCGGCGTCGTCCAGCTCAACGTGGCCCTCGACATCCTCTTCGGCATCCCGCAGGGCATCGGCGCGCAGATCGGCCTGATCGTGCTGTCCGTGATCATGGCGACGGTCTCGGCCACCACCGGCGTGGACCGGGGCGTGCATCCTGTCCAACATGAACGTGGTCCTCGCCATCGCGCTTGGCCCTGTGGGTCATGATCACCGGCGACACGGCCTTCCTCATGGACTCCCTCATCGGGAGCGTCGGCGACTTCATGGTCCAGTTCCCGCAGCTGACCCTGGAGACCTACGCCTACAACCGGCCCGAGGAATGGCTCAATGAATGGACGCTGTTCTTCTGGGCCTGGTGGATCACCTGGGAGCCTCGATCGGCATGTTCCCTGGCCCGCATCTCCCGCGGCCGCACGTTCCATGAATTCATCTTCAGCGCCTCATCCCGCCCTTCTCCTACGTGGGTGATGTGGGTGGCGATCTTCGGCACAGCGCCCTGGAACTCATCCTCAGGCGACACCGACTTCGCCGAGACCACCATCTCCAAGCCCGAGCAGGCTCTACCTCCTGCTCAACGCCGCCCGGCGGAAAGCCGATCATCGCCCTCGCCCCGTTCGTCGGCATCCTCTTCTACGTCACGAGCGCCGACTCCGCCCTGGTCAAAAGCATCGAGCCGTCGCGGCACGAGCATGAACGCAGGTTTTCCTCGCAGCGTCGGCTGCAGATCTTCTGGGCGGCTACCCTGACCGAGCATCCCCACCATCGCCATGCTCGTGGCCGGAGGCATCGCCATCCTCCGTTAGCAGGCGACTGCTGGTAATGGCGCTGCCCCTTCAGCCGCCCATCCTCGATCAGCTTCGTGATCGCCTGCCTGCCTCGCCCTCAACCAGGAGGCGAGCTGCAGCCTGCCTGCCCGCGCGCCCACCGCACCGTCAGGTCGGCTTTCGCGTACCGCCCAGTCAGCCTGCGGCGCGTCTCCTGGCGCGACCGCCTGCAGCACGCAACTCGCCCGCCACTTTGAGCAGAGCCCAAGCAGCGCCGCTGGACCGGCGCATCGTTCCCGGCGCTGGATGCGAGTGGCCGCCAGAGATCGAGAAGAGAAGCTGGACGCGGAGGGTCTACGCCGCGGGCGAGGCCGAGGACGACGATCGGGCGCAGACTGCCTGGGCCGCGCGCGTCACCCCGCTGGTGACATGACCCGCACAACGAGCCCGCGACGGCGGAGCGAGCCGTGTGTGAAACTCGAGCGCGCGCGCGCCGACAGGTCTCTCGCGTGCGTGGTACGCATGGTCGAGGACGGCCCTCCTCACCGGCGGCGGCGGTGGGCCGAGGCCGACGACGTCGCGGTGTGGGTCTCGAGGTGCGACTCAGCGCGGCGGCGGGAGTGGCTACGACATCGTGGACTGGTCCGCCGACCAGTGTCGCCGCGCACGTCCTGCACCACCGCGAGGCGCCATTGCGTGCCTGGCACGAGCAGCAATCGGCGCGTCTGAGCTGGAACCGGGCGCCGCGCGCGCGTCTGAACGCCGAGATCGGTCGTACCCGCCTCGAGACGTCACGTCACTTTCCCGCACCGAGGATCGATCGAACTCCGCCGCGAGGATCGGTCCGTCGCCTGGCCTCGAGACCGGTCGTACCCGGCCTGAAATCCGGTCCACACTTCCGCATCGAGATCGGTCCGCCGACGACGAGCGACAGCCGATGGCCGCGCCGGGCGCGGGGTGCGCCTTGCGAGATCACTGGCCTGGGGCCGGGAACAAGGCGTGCACCCTGCCGGCATCGCCGACGGCGGCCAGCTGGCCGAGGACAACGGCGCGCAGCGTCCTGGGCCGCATGCCGAGGGCCTTCCACGGGCGTGGTCAAAGTGCTCAGCGCGGCGGCGGAGTGCGATCCGATGGGCGGGTCGCGCGGCGGCCTGGCGCGTCCGACGGCGCGGGTGCGCGACGGCGAGCGCGAGCAGGGATACAGCGGTTATCCCGGTCACGCGGCGGTGAAGCAGCACAACGTGCATCGCGGACAGCAGCTGCGGCGGGCGGCTCGCAGGGTGGACGCTGCTGTCCGATCTGGGCTGTTGCGCGAATTCGTCGCGACTGGCTGCCACGTGATGCTGGATTGCAGGGTGGCCGCCAGTTCCGCGACCCCCGTCCAGGTTTCCGGTCAGCGAGAGCCACAGGGTAATGCGACCGCGCCGAGCTGACGAATCGCATTAAGAAGAGCCGCCCCGCGCCGCCGCGTCATCGCACGGCGCCCGGCCGCCTGGATCCCGTGGGCCTGACCGATCCCCAGACCGAGACCCGCAACGAGCAGGCCCCAGAACATGGGTTGCAGCCGCTCGTCGCGCTCGTGGTATACAGCCACAGACCGACGGCGGCGATGCCATCGCCGCGGGAAGGATGAGCGCGCGCGCCTGACTCCGGCGACAGGCCGAGGAGATCACCGCCCCGACCACGCCGGCTGTCAAGGCGACGGGCATGAGCATGAGTCCTCCCTGCAGCCGTCGCCGAGGATGGGGCCCCGCAGTAGTCCGGGGTGACGAACAGCAGGCCAATGGTACCAAAGCGAGCCAACGAAATCCGTGGGGACGAGATCCAGCGGTAATGAGCAAGCAGGCCGAGGTCGGTCAGCCGTCGTAAGCCTGACGACGACGAACACTACGCAGCGCGAGCGCGTGCCCCGCCGCGATCGGCTTCCACGCCAGGTGTCGAGTAGCCAGCCGATCACAGCCTCAGGTGATGAGGTGTGGCGAGCGAGCGGCGTAAGGCGCACGTGACCTGACGAGCGGCCGTCATTGCCGCGGCCACGTATTTGCTCGTGCCAGCATGATGACGCGACGGCGATGTCGAGCCAGAACATGCCCGCCACCCCCTACTCCAGCCGATCACCACCCGCTGACCAGCGGCTGAAGGTGCCGACGCCCCGGCATGTCCATGGCGTCGCGGTGGTTAGGGCTCGGCGCGCGCATCGTCGGCACTGGTGGATGAGGGCTGCGGTCGGCGTAAGACGAGCGCAGCCGTTTTGCCGACGCACGCGCCAGCATACGACCACACGCCAGCTGATGAAGAAAGGCCCCAGCCCGGTCGCCAAGAGCTCGCCCGCAGCAGAACCACCAGGAAGGCGAGGCTGGTGAGAGGACAACCACTTGAGCCGTCACAGGCTGCCCTGAGCCTCGCGTGGAGGCTGAAGCGTGACGTTAATCGCGGGTCGTTCGCGAACAGCAGGACCACATGCTGGAGCGACAGCACAGCCGAACCAGTTCATGCGGGTCTCTGCGAGCCGATTAAGACGAGCGGCGGGCACCCGCGCACGCACGCCCATAGGCTGCATAGGAATGAACCGATCTCGGCGCGGAAAACGACCGATCCGGCGAAAATAGCAAGCGGGCAACTGCATAACGCGCGCGCACTTGTTAATACTGGGCACCCTGCGCTGGCAACGCGTGTAAGAAGCCAGTACTCGACGTGCACAACCGCCGCACGGCCCCTGGGACCTGTTCACCGCTCACGGCTTCGACGCCGTCGTCGAGTGATCACCACGCTTCACGTTCGGCGACCACGTCAGCTTCAACGGCGCAGGCCTCATCCGGAGCACATCGCCCTCACTGACCAGAGATCGCCCGCGCCTCGACCAGCGCTCATAATTCCCCGGCCCCGGACAGCCCCTGACATCGACCGCGCGCGCTGGCTGGTCTGCCGCTTGACGCCGACCAGTGGCTCGACGACCTCGCCCGCAGGATCCGGCTCATCCGCGACAACCCGGCCCCAGGATCTCTTCTGTGGTGCCCACCGACTCAACGCCAGCGAGCCACCTTCCGCCCGACAGCCACCGACCGCGCGCGCTCGGGGCGCGCCATCACCGCCGCCATCGAGGCGCCCCCGCCCGCCCCTGGTCCGCCAACCGTCCCGACCGGACCCTCGGCCGCCTCCCCGCGCGAGCACCTCACCCGGGCCCCGCTGTCCTCCGCACGACGCCATCGGAACCTCCCGGCCGGCCTGAACGCCGGTTTGCGTTTCTTCGCCTTTCTGCAAGGAAAGAGCGCAGTAAAGGCAGCAGGCGACGTCACGCCTACGGGCGCAGCCGCGGTTCTGCACGTCGGGCGGCCCGCACGCGGCGTTGATCACATGCGCGTCTTCACGCTGCTGATCACCCGCTCATCGACCACAAGCTCGGTCCTGCGCGACCGAGAACGCTGTCGGCCGTCTCCGTCCGCTGGTTTGGCAGCTTGCCACCCTGCTGGCCCATACGAGGCCACTCGCGAGGTGCGTACCCTCAGGCGCGTTTGACCGCCACCCCGTGGAAGAAGTCGCCCAGCTCAAAAGCCTTCCGGTTGAGCTGCGCCGCCCGCCGTGCTGATCCTGCGGTACCGGCGCGCGCTCGAGGGTGCGATCGCCGCGCCACGTGGAGGCCGCCCTGGGCAGGCGAAGCGCGACGACGACACCGGAAGGTCGAGACTTACGCCGCCAACCCGTCGCCGACGACCTGTCCGGCCGCCAGTGCTTCCGTCATCGACCCCATGCTCGCCACACCGGCCACACCCTGGTCGCCGCCATATCGACTACCTGCTGGAGCGGCGCGCACGCATCTGCCTCTTCATCGCCGCACCCGAGGCATCAAAACTCGGATGCGCGGAACGCGCCAACGTCACTGGTCACTGCGTCAATGAGTGAATAATGCTCATGAGCACGCCTATATCGTCCCGCGTGGGTCTGCCAAGGATGCGGCGACCGCCCTACGGCATTATCGACTGACCACCGAGGATCCGGTGCGCATATTCCAAAGAGCGGCTGTCGGTGGTTAACTGACGTCCACATGACCCGGCGACCGGGAGCGTGATTCTCGCCGCCCATGGGAACGACTTCCGCCTTGAGAGGGCCCAGGCAGACCTGCATGGTCCGCCGACCGACGGACCTAACTTGACCCACTCCAGTAGGAATTCACGCCCACCGGTTGTACTCCCACAACCCGCGGCCTGCTCATATCCTGTACGGAGGTCCGGACCCCTGCCGCACATGAGAGAACGGGACCTCGCGTGGGCAAGTATTCATCGCGGATTCTGGTCAGATGCCCGAAGATGTCGACGCGCTCCCATGTGCGCCTTGGGGGTCTGCGCACAGAGCGTCAGTGCCCGCGACGACCATCCGGCATCACTTCCGCATGATTCCGTGTTTTCTCTTACGCTGGGGCCGCTGACCTGAGTGTGCAACTGCGCGCTGACCCGGCGCTCCCGGCCTGATCGCATCAGCCACCCAGGCACACCCCTTAGGGAGCTTGTTGTTATAGCCCGGCTGTTCGCCATACCTTCTGCCCTGGTTGACAACGGCGCATCGTTACTCTCCTCGCCCCTCACCGCCGCCACACGGGTACCGCCCTGCCGCCTGCTCGCCCGAACGGCTCGGGCTCGCGGTTTCGGCGAGAATGGCACCGCACGATCAACGACCACGGCGACAAGCAGGTCACTCCTGCCGGCTACGGTCGCTACTCGCGGCGATCGACCAGATCCCCCGACTGTGCCCACCACATCGCCTACTTCGGCTGGTCTGGCGCTCAACCTCGTCGGCAATACGAGCGCGGCCCGGTGGCCGCCCCATGACACCATCACGCCGAGATCGCCCCTGAAACTTTGGAGGTGGACACCCTACCACGACAACGGCGTGAGCCTGCCGAGCTGCCGCTGGCACTCAACGTCGGATGTCGTCCCGCCAACGCCAGCAACGCCAAGCATGGCAGTCGTTCGAGCAGGTCAAGATCCCGCCGCCTATTTCACCACAGAGGGTATGGCCCGGACCAGCACCCACGCGGACTGGATGCACTGTTGAGGACGTGTCTGACGAGCCCGGCAAGATGACCCGGACAAGATCGCCCCCCGGCACCGGGTACGTCGAGGACGCCCAGGCGCGCCGCCCAGTAGATCGCAGAGGCCGACAAGTTTCCTCGACGTTCGTGCTCATGGGCGTCGGCGATTTGCGTTCACGGCGGGCTGCGGGCACCGAGGCTGGCTCACCGACCCTGGGCCAAGCGTATTGAATTACAACTGACTCCAAGCAAGGACCTCACCCGACCGAGCTCGAGACGGTCCTCGGCTGGAACCGGATCAAACCGGTGGGGCAAGGGCATGAGCGGACCTGACCGCCATAATCAGCGCGGCGTCGATTTCACCCAGTTGAAGGCCGCCTTACGAGAATGCGCCGTTCATCCACCGCGGGTTTGCACATGTGGAATTGGTTCACCCCACCCGGACGCGCTGCCGTCACCTACTGGGTCGGCTCCAGCCTCTACTCGGACAAGTTCACCGACATCGACCCGTCACTGACCCGCGCGACCGCGCGTTGGCGCCGACCTGACCGATGAGCAGGTCATCACGACGATCATCAACCCTGACGCCTGATGCAGGCCCCTTCCTGCACCGGGCCCGCCTGCGCCCCGCAATAACAGTCCCGCTGCCCTGGTATTCTCGTGCTGGCCTGCGTCGCGTGTCCATCGGCAGGCTGTTACGGCGTGAGCCCGTGAGATGACCGGGCGGGACCGCGCCCATCATGCGGACCGACTGGAGGGCTGACTCGGTGGTGTTCAACCTGCGGATGCCCCAACACCGTCGCCATCCCCACATCGGGTCAGCATGGCGGTCTCGGCAGCCTCCCAGTCGCTCTTCCAACCCGCTGGGCTACTCCGACACACGCTGGAGTGGGTTCCTGCACCCCGCAGCCATCGCTGGGTGGGATGCTGAAACCAGCTCACGGCGGCGCTGGTGGTCGGCCTGATCACGTTTGCGGCTACGACGGCGGGTGGCGCGCCGCCGAAGCGCAAAGTAATTGACGTCACCCCGGTGCTGGCGGGTGGTGATCGTCTCCGCCCTGGCGGACGCCAGTCCTGTCGATGCCTGCTTCACCGCGGATCCCACCAGCAAGCCGCCGGAGATCACCCACTGGCCTGGCGGGTTCCTGGCGGCCGTCCAGCAGATCGCCCTGGCGCGCCTTCATCGTGATCGGCCCGCGTCATCGCGTGGCCTGCGGTGCGACTCCAGCGCTTGCCCCGTCCGAGGACGAGGCGCGGGCGGCGTGGGTGGACGTCCGCCGCCTGGGCACGTGCAGGCTGACGTGCGACGGTGGTGACGGCGTCGGTGATCTCCCAGTGCCAGGTGGCTGGCCTATCGTGCCTCACGCGGCGCGCATGCTGACCGGCTCGACAACCGGCAGTACTTCCATCCCGGTCTGCCTGCTGCTAGCGCACGCATCGACATTGCTGGCGCGCACGCTGACCGCCTTCGGAGGTTCCTGCACCTGCCGTCACGGCGACCGGGGCGCCCATCACGCTGCTGCGCCGCACGCGGCGCAGACATGAGTCCGAAGCTTCTGCGGCTGACGCAGAATTTGCCATCCGAAACGCCTTAATCCCAGCGCATACCGGCCGAGATCGTACCCGCGAGCTGCTGGCGATCCTACCGCTGCAACAGGCACGACGCGTCGGTGCACCATGCTCATCTGCAGTAGCGGGAGTCTGGGTTACCTTCACGGCGTCGATCTGCTGCGCTATCCCCGAGGTCGGGCGGCGGATCGCCCATGTGCCGCAGACTGCACCCAGCGACCGGTTTGACGCCTGACATGGTGATGCTCGACGCAGCCCGCACCTGCCGCTGCTCACGCTGGGGCCGCGCGAACGGGAGATGGCCGAGGAGGGTCTGGCGGGCATCGGCGCGGAGGCGCTGGCGCTCTGCCGTGCCGGTCGACGTCGGGCGGGCAGTTCCAGATGCCTCCACGCCCGAGCGCTGGTGGCGGTTTCGGAGGCACCGGACGGTCGAATCGGCTCAACTCCACAACTTCAGCTGATCGTCCTGGACCCGCTGGGTGCACGCTGATCCGCGGGCGGGCCTGAGGTCATCAGCGAATACGCACTACCCGGCGCACGCTCCTGGGAATCGCTGACCGGCGTGTTGCTCCTGACTCCCAGCACTGGCGACATCCGGTCCGACCCGCGAGGTCATGGACGGCGGCGACGCGGCCCGGGCTCCTCAGTCGAAAACGCATCGGCGAGTCGAGCACCGCGGGGAATCGCGCTGACGACGGTCGCCAGTGGGTGGTGGTGGTGGGGTTCACCTTCGCGTCCGTTTGTTGTGTGTTGAGATGGCGGGTTCATGAGTTGTCGTTGTTGTTGATGGTTTGATTTCGGCGACGATGCTGGTGGTGGATGGTGGTGACGGGGTCAGGTCTCCGTGGCGCCGTCGGTGGCGGTAGGAGATCGAGTAGCCCACTGAGATGTCCAGGTGTGGTTCCGCCCAGGTGCTGAGGAGTGCGAACTGACGCAGTCGAGGATCATCCTTCGGCCGCTGTCGCCGCACGGCGCCGGCGGCAGTAAAGGTGCTGGTCGACCGGTGGCCGGCGGCGATGTGGCGACAGTCGATCAGTGGGGTGTGAAGACTTGTGGTGGAGGGCGTCTTGTTGTTCGCGTACGGTTGTCGTCCGCATCATCGTCGCATTATACAGAGTATGGTGCCGTCTGTAAGACGCGATGTATGCACCGTTATCCGTGAACCACGACCATCCTCGCCGTCTTTTTCCGTCGAGCTCAATGCCACAGGTGCCTTGGAAATGAGGGAATATCATCGAAATACAGCCAACCATCAAAGCCTGGGTTATTTCCTAAAGCATTTCGAGGCATAAATTAATCTGAGAAGTCCGAATGGGCCTGAACGTAGGGAAGTGGTGTTACAGTTGTAGATATATTCAATCTCCCGCTTCCGCTATTAGGCTTTATGGGGCCATTGTTGTATCTGTATGAGAGTATTTGTGTCGAGTGTTTCTTTGAGTTGTTGTGTTGATAAAGCGCGCCGTCAGACGTAATTTGTCCATAGCTGGCGTGGATTTTGCGTGGTGCGTGAAGGGTTGTGGTTTCAGGAAACTGAGCAAGCCTCCCAACGCCAAGGCCCAGTGAGCACCAGCATACGCGCCCGTTTGCGAATCGAGACTGCGCGTGTAGTTCGGCTATTGTTCTTCTTCGTCTGGCTCATCCGGTGCGGGCTGTGGTAAAAGTGCTGTCGGTGGGAGGTAGACGGTCAAGTGTGGAGCCGATGTAGATCATCAGGTCTTCTGCTCACGCAGTTCGTCATCAGATCTGATCTTGTCTGCGATGGCGATGGTCAGGCGCGCCGGTGTCCGAGCACGCGGTAAAGCGCGCCTCCCAATCGCCCCGGACGATCAAGTGGTGTGCCTGTCTAATCCGGTGTCCAGTTGAGCTACCAGAAGCCCGGCTTTACTGGCCTTGAATTTTGTGGTTGCGTTCTGTAGCAAGGGTGAAGATGCCCTTTCCGGAATAATGCGGGCTGTTTAAGCCGCACGTCTGGGATGGAGGACACCATCAACAAACCACGAATCAGGTGAGGGCGGCCGGTGTAGATCAACACGGCGGGCTTGCCGCCGGGCGCTGATGACGACCGCCGTGGCCCGGGCTGGTTCCTGTCCCGGACTGGCCTCCCAGCCCAGAAGTGAGGATGTTCTGCGTTCCACCCCGCTGTTCAAGGGCCAAGGATCCGACCGGGGACATTGAGGCGGTCCACACACAGCACGGCCCGCCGCACGACCGCGCACCCAGCGGGTGTGGCCCTGGCGGCGAGCACGCCTCGTTGCGGCACCGATGGCGGGCGTCCGCGGCCACCGCCCGACCACGCCGCAGGATTCACCGGACGACCGAGGCCGGAGCCCAGCCGCAACACTGACGCCGGCAGCCTAAGATGGCGCGTGAGTCACCAGATTACCGACCTGTTGATCTGTCGCCCGGCCGCCGCATGCGGCCACCAGCGGTGAACCGCCCGTTCTCAGCCCGGCAGCTGAAGACGTCGATGGCTACCGCCTGACGTCAAATCACCGTATCGTCACGGTTTGACTCAAAGCTGAAAAACTGAGAATAAAGTTCGACCCAACCGCTGCGCCATCAATAATGAGTACCGAGCGCCAGTACGGCCTTCCTGCTTTATGCTAACCAGCAGTCTTGACTACCACTGGCCCGCGGACAACCGCCTGGGTGACAGCGCTGCCTGGTCAACCAAAAGTCGCATGGGAGCTAAACACAGCGCCACCAACATGCCATCCCGCCGCCACTACTCACCTGTCACCACAACAATATCCGCTACAGCTAAGGCCTTCACCGGTTCGAGATTGTCGCGGCGGTCACCACCGCCCATCCGGCGTCGTCCTGGCGCGGCATTGTAACCCAACCACCCTACGAAACATGTTAACAAGTCGCCCAACACACTGGCAGAATACCGGAGTTGCGTAAGCCGGAATCAGGTGAACCTCCTGCAGTTACCCGCCCCGTCACCGTACGCCGCCCTGGCAGGTATCACTGCTACTAATTGAGTTCGGTTCTGCCTGCCTTCACGCTCACTCGATCAGCAGGCGCCAAAATGTTTTCGCTTAGCTAAAGCGAATTTACCACTGTCATTGAGATAGAGTCTTATCGCCAGAGTAAATGGCCAAACACCGTCTGTTTATAGATTACTCGTACCATGCAGTCCCGTCAGACTCCTAAGGAATGGGTTTCAAGCAGCAATGGACTTCGACAATCGTTGACGCCTCGATCTTCACTCATTGATCATCTTCAGGAAACTCGACGGTGACGGCACCTAGAATTCCACCTCACTGCTTATATTGACAGCTGACCTTGGAGTCTCCACAAGGTGGCTTCACAACTGTAGATACTTGAAGACCCCAGTTGGTTTCCTAAAGGAAGAATACCAGTTTATCCTGCATTCTGATCGCAGCAAGAACACGCTTATTCGAAGAAACATCGAAGACCACGACTGGCGACACTCAGCGACGCCCTATGGCCTGAGATACAGTTTGTCAGAAGCGGAGGACGCTGTCGTTTCACAAACCGTTACATCGACTCATGCAGGTTATCGCGAGGGCAATACCAGCCCACATGGTCAACCGTGGTCAATGACCACCACTTTTTTCCGAACAATCAACCGATGTGCTGAAAACATTCGGAAATACAGCTCAAAACTATGAGACTGTCCGAGTTTTTTCCATAGGGTGACGCGTTACCCTCTACGCCATCAATATTAGTACTGAAAGATGGTGAATTGATCATTTGAAAGAAAAGACATCCAACACATCACGGTTAATTAAAAGATATTTATTGTCCAGAAATAGAATCAAATAAGATACATCTCCACAGATCTGCAGAGATTCACCATACAATAAATTTTATGGAGGCATGATCTCAATTAATCAACGCCGCCGCCGCTATCGAATTTCACTATTTGATATGTCCACTTTCCCTGCCGATCAACATATACCTGTAACCAACTATGCGAAGGTGGTGACTGCCGGAATGAAGTAGCCCGCAAATGCCGCCCCTTTCATCACAGATGTGTGGCTGATGCTGACAGCGCGTGAGATCGACTTCGAAGGAATGGATCCGAACAGCGGAGCCGTGTTCGCCTCGTCGATTCCAGAAGATCGTCACACCACAGCAGACGGCACCCCACCAGTTACACACCCGCAATTTTCGCTAGTGGTTGATACCCAAACGATAAGACACGTAGAACATGGATGTGGGCCCTCCATCAGCCACCGCAGCCTGACGGCCTCACCCCTACCCGCCGTCCGCCCCGGCGCGCCGCCTGCATGGACACAGAGGCCCTGCAGCATGTGCCTGTCCTAGCAGTCAAACTGGTCTCAGTTTAATTACCAGCAGCTGCCCCAGGTTCGATGCCCGGCGGCATGCCCGCAAACGCCCAATCGACATGGCACTGAGGTCTCTGGGAACGGGACGCGCATCACCACGACGTTTGAATTGCCAGGACTACATGAGGCCACCTGCGCGCCATGGCAAGCGCCACGTCACTGCCGGAGTGACAATCATCAACATTGATGAAGGCTAATCCCCATCTCATACCCTGAAAACGCGGTGAATACACTTCAATGGCAACGCCGTGCCGCCAGGATCGCGGACAGCGCGGCTCTTCCATTCTGGAACCCCATGTCTACCAAGACGCGCGAGCGACATCTGCACCTTCCCGCGCCAGACACCACCGAAAAGGGTTAGGATCGTGATACCTGTCAGAGGTGGATCGATCTCCGAAGACGGGCCTTCGCACGCGTCAACGCGAAAACCGGGAGGCCATCGAAAAGCCTGACCAGACCGGAGTAGAGGCCACCTCATCTCCGATCCCGACACAGCAGTCGGCTGCTCACCTGAGCCAGCGGCGCACCGCCGTCTACGAGCCACGGCTGAGCAAGGCACCATGCGTTCGAAAAGGCGGCACACCCGGCCGCCCGCCGCCTACGAACGCACCGCCCATCCCGTCATGCATCTCTCGCACCAGCTGCTGCCGTCGCCCGCGACTGCTGGGTGACGTCCATGACTCAGCCCCGCCGCGCGCGCGCCCAGGCTGGCGCGTCGAATGCAGCAGCAGCCACGCCAGCCGTCGCCGCAGTCAACAACGGTCAGAGTCCGAGCTCGCGCGCAGCCCCGCGACCTGCGTCCGCCTCGCCATCGGCGGTTCGTGTCTATCGCTCATCCCCTGTTCTTTTCGCGCGCCCGCCGCCTGCGGCGCCTGCGCCAAGGACCCGCCGCGCCGCCGCTCGCGCCTCGACCTGTCCTCGACTCACCTCTCGCCCCGCCTGCACGCAGCACCCCGGCTGCCCGGCAGCTCTGGCAGTGTTAGCCGACTTGACCTCACCTGCGACCCCGGCCCCTGGCCATGGCAATGATCTCCTGACCTCTCCTCCCGTTCACCAATCCATTAACAACGGCACCGGCCTCGCGGACCGCCGCCGAGCGAGGCTGCCCACCACGTCTGCCCGCAGCGGAGCGGACCACGCCACCGCGCCCGCGCACCCCGCCTCCATGGGTGCGCTGCGAATCTTCGCTACTCCGGTAAACCGGACGCTGACTACAACATCAGTTCTGGCTGGCCAGCCTCCCCGCCGCTACGATCGCGGATCGACCCGCCTGAAACGTGATCACCCCCGGCGTTTCGCCCACCTTGCGATTATGGTATAATCGATCGCCCCGGCGATGCTGTCGTCATTGAGGAGCCCGTCTACTACCCTCTTCTGGAGGTCGTCAGCGAATCGGCTGGTGCTGTCTCGTGCCGCCGATCCGCGTGATGCTGACGGCGCTTATCGGCGCGATGCGGCACTGAAAATTTGAGCACCGGCGCCCGGTTGCTGCTCCCGTGCAATCCGCACAATCCGGTGGGGCGCGTATGGTCGCGCGAATGAGCTGACTGAACTGGCGGAGGTGACCGTCACCATGGCGTCGTCGCCGCCGACGATCCACGCTGACCTCGCCCTTCCCGCCACCCGGACCGCCACCACCACTAAGCGCTGAGGTCGCCGCCCGCATGTCAGCGCACCGCCCAGGCCCAACCCACACCCAGTGGCCAACATCCGCCAGACCCCAGCTGCGCGCCCGCTTCCGCACCGAGCCTGCCGGCGCTATCCAGTTCACGTCTGGCCGCCTGCCGCGCTGCCCGCAGAACGCGACGCCTGGCCCGGACGCCGCGCGAGCACATCGCGGCGGCCCGTGAGTCGGTTTCAGCAGTGCGCCTGCATCACGGCCACAGGCCCCTGAGGCACCTACCCGCTGTGGCTGACTCGGCACCACCAGTTTCACCACGACTGGGGCGGACGAGGCCACGTCGACTTCATCCGGCGAGGCTGGTTGTGGCTCGATGACGGCAAGGATCTCAGCGCGGCGGTCGGGGCTTCACCCGCGAATGCCGCCTGCCTGCGCGCCATATCCTGATGAGGCCCTGAACCCGCCTGAAGCCGCGGATGCCCCGCGGCCCGGAGCGCGCCCCGACTCATCGGGCTGACACCGCCACCGCCGCCTGACCTGCCGCCATCTGACCCGGTTGAGATCGGTCGTACTCCGCATCGAGATCGGTCCGGTCTCTGCGTCGATCATCGCCACCCCACCGCCTCCCAGTGGAGAAACCGCTGCATCGTTGACCACACCCGCCTTATACCGCCTGCCCTGACTACACCGCCTGCCCCTGCGCTCACCTCCGCCGACGACCATTCCGGCTGGCTTCCTCCGTACCGGTCCATCTGCCTCCTGGGCTGCCCGGCCGGCAGAGCCCTCCCGCCTGAGCCGGACACATAAAGCGCCCGCACGTCACCGACCCGCCACCGCGCGATCACCACCCTGATCCACCTGTCGACCGCTCGGGCACCCAGGCCTGCGCGAATCGACTGGCTATGACTACACCTGCACGGCCTCACCATGACGCCCGGATTAATTGGCGCGCTCGACGGTGAACCACCGCCCGCCCGGAATGGCCGCCATCCAGCTCGCTGTCGAGACCCTCGCCTTGGCCGCAGCCGGGTGGTCAAAGGTGCTGGAGGACCTGGTACGGGAGGCACCACCAGGTGCCACGGCATGTTTAGAGGTGCACTCGCCACGCGAGAGGCCGCGCGAGGCGCTGCAACGCTCGGCCTTGAAAGCCATCGAGACTCCATCATCTGATGATGGGTCGAGAGATCGACATCGCCCGTGGCCGACTACATGCCGGGCACCGCTGGCGGTGACAAATACCTCTACACCCCGGTCATCTGTCGGCTGTTGAGTTGGGGAGCCGACGTCGTACTGGCGACCGGCACCGGCACAACGACGTCATGGTGCAGCGTCGTCACGGCTGACCTGGACCCCGGCGGGCGCCCTTACATGTACCGGGCTCAACACCACCGGCGCGACGCTCAGCCCCTCTGACTGCTTCCCGCCGCTGCGCGGCCTGAAGACCTCTCCTGCGCGCATGGAGCGGCACGAGGCGAACGCCCGCGGGTGGTGGCTCGAGGCGGACGCGCGCGCGTCACCCGGGTGTTGTATCGCGCCTGGCATGATCTCCTGACCCACACGACGCCGATATCGCGGCCTCTAAGCGGTGCGGGTCTTCACTTCGCCGAGTCGCTGGGCGGGGTGGAGTCGTTGGTGATGATGCCCGAGCGTGCAGACGCACGCTGACGTCCCGTGCCTCCTGCCACGCGCGCGCGCCGCCTTGCCGGGTTGACCGATTATTGCTGCGCCTGAGCGCGGCACGGACGCCGACGACCTGGGTGGCCGACTCCAGCAGGCGCCGGCGGGCCGCACAGAGCTGATTCTGTTTCCGCCACCGCCGGGTCGCGGGTTCGTGCAGGGGCTGCAGGTTCGCCGCTCCGCAGCGAAGAGGGCTTATTCGTGGTCCCCTGCGCTGTTCCTGAGGCTGGTTGTTCGTGGGGTCGGCGTGCTGGTGGGTCAATGATTGGTACATAATGGATGTCCAAACGGAGGGGATTGTGCCTCGGTGGCCTGGGCATCTCCAAGAAACCGTGCGATTGCCTGCGCTGGGTGTCGCCAGTAAGGATTTCGCCATCCTCCCGCTTGACACTCATGTACGGCGTGCCGTGCCGGCACCTGAGCAGGCCACGGCGAGGCGGGCCGGGGCACCTGAAGGCGCTTGAGCATCGTGGTGAACGAGGGGCGCGCCGCCAACACTGGGTTTCGAGGCCGATCACGAGAGCCAGATCGTCATTAGGATGAAGCCGGGCGTTGAGGTGGGCAGCAGCCCCTGTTGACGGCCACTGTAGAACCCGCCCTCCGCCAGAAACCACCAACCTCGCTGCGATGATAGCTGCATCAGACGCTGGCCCGAAACCGCGTCCTCCTGCCCATCCCCATTTGGCAGACTGAGAAAGCCCTGCAGCCATGCACACAGTGTCTGCATCAGGAGCAGCCCGCCAGCGGGTTTCCACCCGTCGGGCACATACCGCCCGACGTCGACGGCAACATCGGCGATGCCGCGCGGCGCTTCCGGCATCCTCATCCGCCTTCCTCCCGTATCTCCATACCTCACATCGCTCCAAACGCCCGTTCCCGCCGTCGGCCAGATGCCGACCGCCGGCAGACGCAGAGTTCTTCGTGCGTTCCGCGCGTCAGAAGCTTCGCTACCTTATCGCAACCGCTGCAGCGGATTGGCACGAATGCCCATCGGCCCCGTCACTGCCTTCCCAGCGCGTCGCGGCTGTCGCCCCGGACTTTCGGCATTCCCCCAGCAACCGGACGATGCGGATTTGCCGACCGTCGCGTCAACCGCCATCTCGCGCCTCATGTATGCTAACAGCATGGCGCCATTTTCGCGACAATAATAATTTTCACCACCGCTTCCTTGAAGAGGAGCGATTCATCTCCCCATTGTGGGGAGGCTGGTCTCCCCTGGCTCCGCCGTCATGCCTGCTGAGCACTGGGAAACCGCATGGGCCCGGAGACCGGGTCCTCGATGCGGAGGCAATGCCCAAATAGCGCGCCGGAACCCGATACGAGCGGTATTCCCATGGAGGAAACAACCCGCCGTCATGGGCCCAGGGCCGGGCGTCTGCCGGTCTTCCTGAAGGACCCCGGCGCCTGCCCGGCGCGCAAGTGTGCCGCCCACCCAAAGGCTTCAGCAAAACCAGCCCCAGTGGTGATCGGGACTTTCATTCATGAACCTTGAACTGCGCGAGGAACCCGCCACCTGAGGCTGGTTCCGGAATAAAAATCTCAGCCCACCTGAACTGATCGGAGCACGGGATGATGCCAGATGTGACCAGTAGAGCAATAGTTTTGAGCCAGCAATGATGCCCGCATACCGCAAACGTAATGATAACCTCGTATCGTTAATGCAGGTGGTATTCGCCACTGAGGAAACAACGAATATGAACAGTTCCCGGCCGCTTGCCGGAGTCACGGCCGCCGCCGTCTCCTCGCGGCCTGCTCTACGAGCAGCCGCGCTTCCACGGACCCTCCTCAACGAAGCCGTGGACCGGTCACCGCCACGGCGGAGCCCCAGTTGTTTACCGACGTCCGTCCCCAATGCCGGTCGCAACGCCTTGGACGGCAAACGCCCGCACCGCTTTGTGAAAGCCAATGGCATTCCTTGAGGGCCACTCTTGCCGCGGAGCGGCCACCGACCGGCTAAACGTCCGCCAACTCGAGTAACTCGACAGGCAAAATTGCCAGCGGCTACGTGACGAAAGAAGAACGAGCTCACCTCACCGTCGATGATGCTCATCCGAGCGATGCCGCCACCGCCGCGCCTGACCTGACTGGTCACCGTGACGACCATCGACGGCGAACGCGGCCAGGTTTCCAGGGCGGGGGCCTCGACGGCGCCCACCTGATGAGCGGGGCGCCACTCACAATGGCAGATCTTTCGTCACGGTAATAAGGTGCTCAGCAAGTCCAGCCAGCTGGCCCTGAGCGAAGGCGCGACTTCAACGCCTCCCTTGGGCATCGTCTGACCGACTGACCTCGGGCTGAGCCTGGCTGGCCTCAGTCTGAGCCCGCCCAGCCCTGTGCGTGGCACCGGGGTGAGGCGAGCTGGCTCGGTCGGCTGCGCTGGGCGGCCTGCCCCGCGTGAGCCATCACCACCAAAGTGGTTCCGCCGCAGGCGGACCGCCACCACTAGCCACCGGGGTACCGGCACGCCTCCCCGGCAGCCCGCTGACGCCGACCGTCGCCCACGATCGCTCGCTCGCGTGAACTCCGGGATCGACCTCGCCCGCATAGGTGTGAAGGCTGACGAGCGCAGCCCCGCTGCACAATCGAATCGATGAGGTCCTCCACGCCCGGCGCCGGATCCAGGTACAGACCTGCGCTGATGCCCTCCTCGAATAGGGCCTGCGATTTCGGTCGAAGGCAACCGCCTGGTGCGATAGCTGACGGCCCGTTTGCCGCCAGCTCTTGCAGGCCCGTCCAACATGTCGTGCTGGATATCGCCGGGCGACTCGTGCGTGCTGGCGAACCAGGAGCCGACCATGACGTTGGACGCCCCGGCGGCCAGCGCCAGGGCGACGGTCGCGGCGTCACCGGCCCACACGTGAGCACCCAGGCGGCGCGGCGGCCCCAGCGCGGCGCACCAGACGGCGGAGAATCACCGGCGGCCCACGCCAGCCATGCGGGTGGTGCATTACGGCGCCCGGCCTGACGCTTATCTGACCGATGGAGGCGCTGGCCCGAATGAGGTCGCGCACGCCCGCCGCCGAGACGACGCGCCCCGGCCACGAGCGTGGCGGCCCTCCAGGGCGGCGCGCGCGCACGGCGCCGACCATCCAACCATCCGATCCTGATGGCCGGAAAGCGGTATCGACGACGATGGCACCACCGCGCCGCAGCCTGGCGGCGCGTCCGGCTGGTCGCCGTTCATGCCGATGGCGGCCCCACCGCAGGCGCTCGGCGGCGTCCAGCGCCGGGGCGTGACAGAGCGCGTCGCAGGCACGAAGGACCGCCGTCGTCCACGACGGACGACGATGCGGCCTGCAGGCGGGCGAAGGCCTGCGCACCTGATGCCCCGGCAGGGTCAGCAGCTCGGTGCCTGCGACCTCGCGGACCTGGGTGAAACGGCCATCCACGCCGGACGTCGGAGGTGTCCACGAGCCCGACCGGTGCCATCTGCAGTCGACGATACGCAAGCCGCGCCATGGGCGCGCTTGGGGATGAGACCTGGCGCATAAACTGCAGGTGTAAAAGTGCGCTGATGGCGACCGTACGGTAGCGGTGCGAGCTCGACCGGGCGACCGTGTCGAGGCCACGTCCACGGGGATGTCCTGGTGGGATGATCGCCATCGCCCGCGCTGCGCCACCGTCTCGGCCATGCGCGCTGCCCGCCACCGCCGCTTTCCGGCCACGCACCAGAACGTCGCGCCGGTGGCGCTATCGGAGGCCGTGGTCCACTCTCCATGGGCGCCCACGGTTGCGAGGGCAACCCAAGCGAAGACATCGTCATAGAGGTCGGCGCTCGCGCGTGCCGTTGAGAATCTTCCCGCATCCGGACACGCTGGCGGCTCCACAGGGCTGGGAAGCGTGTCTATCGCCGAGATCGGTCGTACTCCGCGTCGAGATCGGTCCACTTCCGCCTCGGAGATCGGTTCTCGCAACCCGTAAAATGAGATCGGTCCGCTTCCGGCTCGATCGGTGGTACCACCGGTGCGCGGTTGTGGCGTGTCATATCTGAGACAGGGGTATGCTCGCAAAATCCTGTGGGTGGACTGGGAGTGGAGATCGCAGTGGGTCGGCCGATCGCCGGGCCGGCTCTGCTATGTTCGCGTACCCCGGGGTGGTGGTGTTGCACACCTGGCAATGCGTTGGGAACCGCGAACTGCACAAAATCAACAACGGTCAGCGGCCTTTGCTCCCCATGTGCGCAGCCCCTCACCACGCAACTCAACGTCACCAGAAAGCTCGTCGGTCCAACAAAATCTAGCTCGGCCTTACGAAGGCCCCGGGTCTCCTGCGTGCAACACCAACGACAACCACACCCGAAGACGCACCACTGCACCCACGCACTCGAGATCGGTCCCAGTTCCGCATCGAGATCAGTGTCGTCAGCCCAGTCTGACCAACCCGACGTCGAAGCGCGCACGACAGCGCTCGAGGGCGAAAACCACATGCCACACTCCGGGAAACGTCGACAAACAACGCACCGCGCAGCACGGACCGGTCCGGCACGGGCATGGCGACCGATCTCGTGGCGAAGTAAAGACCGATCTCGACGCGAGTTTCGACCGATCGTGGGCGGAACCGGACCGATCTCGACGCGGTACGACCGATCTCGCGGCGGAGACCGCTGGACCGATCTCGGCGAGGGGGTGAGGATGACGATTAGGCAAGCGAGCGGGTCCGCGCGCGGCCCGGCCCCTCGGCGACGGGTCGAAAGGCGACGAGAGTGAAACCGCGACCCTGACTCTCGCGCAATGTTCCCCTGTCAGGCCCAGGAGATGCGGGAAGCGCCTCCACCCGCTCGAGCGCGGAGCACGCCGGGTGTAGTAGGGCGAACCGCCCGGCGGCCTGCAGAGCGATGACTTCCGCTCCACCGGTGACGGCCTACCCGCGTCCTGCTGGCGCACACCAGCGGCGCGTGCAGGAAGGGAAGTTAGCGACGACGTCGAAGACGACGTCGGCGGCCCTGGCTGTGAGCTCCTCGCGCAAGTCGTGCTCAGCGGGTCCCGCCATGCCGCTGACGGAGTGGCATTGAGCAGTGAGCGCGTCGCCGTCGTCCAGCGCTTCCTCCGAGAGCGTCGCCCAGGACCAGCCGCACTGCTCCAGCAGGCCGCAGTGACGGCGTTGCGGGCCACGACGGTTCCCGGCGGGAAAGCCGGCGTCCTTCAACGCAACGACGCATGCCTCGCCATGCGCCGCCGGCGCCGAAGTACGCGCAGGACGTGCGCGGTCACGTCGTGATGCCGGAGGAGGGCGCGGATGGCGATGAAGTCGGTGCTAGTAGGCCGCCAGGCGGCCGTCATCGCTGACGATCGTGTTGACCGAGCGGGATCGCGTCGGCCGAGCCATCCATCGACGAGGGCGATGATCGTCCTTCCACGGCATGGAAACGGAGCAGCCGCGTATTCCCCAGGCCCGCGCACCGGCGATGGCCGCACGCGATGTCGTCGGCAGGTGAACGCCTTAGTAGAGCTGAAAATTGCATATGGGACCTCATAAAGGTGGTTGTGGAGATCTGGTGCCGATATTCAGTGGGGCCGGGCGGACGGGAGATGCACGGTCGGGTCTCTGGTGATGTCTCCGCATCGCGCCCATGGTGCCATATCAGGCGCTCCTGAGGGGAGAGATTGAGGAGAGATCGCGCCGGCATCCCGGCAGTGGACCGATGCTCGCGCGCGAGTACGACCGATCTCGAGGCGAGCGACCGATCTCGATCAGCGGAACCGGACCGACCTCGACGCGAGCACGACCGATCTCGAGGCGCGACCGATCTCGGCATGGATCGGCAGGGAATCGGAAAACGCCCCGCAAACCGACCGTTCGGCCGATGACGGGGCGTTGGTGCCCTCAGAAGGGATTCGGACCCCAACCTTCTGATCCATGGTCGATGCTCTATCCGTTGAGCTACTGGCGCATGTCGTTTCGACGATTTCGGAACGACTACCGGCGCCCAGGTGCAGACACGACCGCAGCCTCGTGAGCCTGGGCATGCGAAAACGAGCGGGCGAAGCGTCACTTTGCGCCCAGGCTGCCCTCGCGAGCTGCCCAGCCAGCGCAGCTTGCTGGGCGCATGCTAACGCGTTCCACCCTCCGAATCTTGATCGGTCTCGATCGGCCTTACTGCGTCATTCTCCGCGTCCCGTCGCCCGATCCGCGATGACGACGGACTGTTGCGAAGACCGCCACTACGACGAGTGCCAGTACCCGGTGACCGATCACGAGGGTCGGTGATACCGGTCCTGGCCAGGAAGGGTCGCCTTTGGTCAGAAGCCGCGGACGCCGAGCCGCCCGCGCGCGCGCGACTCGGAATCGTCATCTGCGGGAGACCGTATTCAACTGGTCCGGCGGCGTCCGCACGCGAGGTCGGTCGGCGCTGCCGACCGCACTCGGCGCAGCCGACCCGCTCGGCACCGACGCTGGTCTTCGTCCGCCCGCAGCCGTCCCGCCACGCGCACCCGGCTCCGGCGGTCTGGAGCGCCGTCGCGCCGTCCTGGCCGCTGACCAGAGACGCGGACGCACGCGCGCGCACAGCCGTGTCGTGCCTCCGAGGACTCGCACGACGAAAGCGCCCGGCTCGATATCGCCGGAACCGGCGTCCGGATACATGGCCCCATCTTCAGGGGTCTGCACGGTCCACCGGGTCCCGCATGGCCCGTTGCGGCGAGCTGCTCGGGCGCAATACTGTGAAACTCTTTGCTCACGACCGGAATGACGCCAAGCCGATGGTCGATGTCATATCGCGGACTCGGCGGAGCCTCGGCAACGGTGAAGATGTCGTCGTCGGGAAAGTGCTCGCGGCGCTCGCATCGCCGCCCGTCCGTCGGGCGAGGTGACGTCAGCCTCGCTCGATGCCAGCCTCAGTCTTCCGGTCGAACACGTGAAGGTCGGCGAGGTCACCACGCCCAGTCGCGTCGATCCTTGTCACCGCCCACGGGAAGCGCGCGCACGGTGAGCGATGGTGCACTGCCGGTGCCTGCATGACCTCGGTCGCCCGCAGATAGCCGCGCGCTGTCCACACGAACCGCGGCTCATCTGCAGCGCGTGTGGGTGCCCGCACTTGAGGCTACGCACGCCGAGGCTTCCCGCATGCGCCGTCGGCGTTGACGCGGAGACCTCCATGGTCGAGTCGCGATACGGGATGGCGCTCTAAGGAACACGACCGGAAGGGTCCTCGCAGGCGCCCAGGCTGGTGAGCGCGGAGTCGCCGTACACGTAGGAGCCGGGTCGACGTAGCTCGCCCCTGAGGCGCTCGCAGAGTGTGCCACAGGACTCACGGCCAGACCCGGCGCGCGCAGTTTGCCGCCCACGCCCTGGAGGACGCGCAGCGCCTGTCCCAGCAGGACGGTGTCAGGACGATCCATCCCGCCGATAGAGTCGCCGTCGGCGACGCCCTCGGGCTTCATGACCGTGACATCGACGGCAGCGGTCCCGCCCGCGACCGGTGACCGACCGAGCCACTCGCTGGAGATCGGTCGACGCGGAGGCCGTGCGCCCGCTGAGGCGCGCCTTCCGGTAGCCGGTGATCGTCACCGCGTCCTCAGTCGGGACAGTGCGTGGTCAACGCGCTGCCGGCATGGACTGGTCATCAGGGTCACCGAGGTCGAGTACCCGTCAGGGTGCTTCGCACTGCGCGCCGATGCTGGAAGGCGCCGAGCAGCTGGCCCGCCGTGCGCCAGGACGGCGGCACGGCGTCGATAGGTCCCGCTCACATGCGACTGACTCGAGGAGCAGCTGAGTCTCGGCGTCGGTCCAGGGCACCGTTGGCGGTGGAGTGCAGGCGCCGGGCGATCTGCTCGAAGGTCGCAGCCCGACGCGATCATGATCTCCGGATGCGCCACGCGGCGAGCCGCAATGCCGGCCGTGTACGGAGCGGCCATCGAGGTTCCCTGGGCGGTCAGGTAGGGACCGCCGTGGTCGATCGGCCAGGTGGATGATCTTGCCTCCCGGGCGACGACGTCGGGCTTGGTCATGCAGGGACTCGCGAGACAGCTGCCGAAGGAGAGACGAGCCCGGCGTGAGCGCGGTCGAATTCCGCGACGATCACTGGTGCAGGTCGCGTGCGTCGCCGCGAAGCGCGCCGCGGATGGCGTCGCCGTCCTCTGGAGACGTGACCACCGATGGTGATCTGCTCACGCCGCCGAACAGCAGGCGGTGAAGACGCCAGCCGATCGTTGTCGAGGACGACGGCGTCGCGCCGCCGTGGCTCGCGTTGAGGACAACTTTCGTTGCCAGCTGCGCGCAGATCGCGCCACGTCAACGTGCGTGCGGAGCGCGCCACGGCCGCCGGGGCGGTGCTAGCAGCGAGGCGTCGGTCTCCTCGTCCGCGCCGTCGGCGGCCGGGTCCCCGGCGGCGGAGAAGCGGATGCGCAGCCGCGTCGTCGCGGACGACCTCGGCGCCAGCCGCCCTCGGCACCGACGCGTAGAGGTACTTCGCGCGGGTCGTGCAGGCGGTCGTCGCAGTTCTTCTCCACCCGTGTCTGTCGACAGCTGCCGACGGCCAGGACGTGCTCGGCCGAGGCAGGGCGCCCGTGGTCCAACGGCCTGCATCGCCGTACTCATTGCCCTCGGGAGCCGGTCACCGCGCGTCCCTTGGGCCCAGTGCGTCTCGGCGGCGACGGCGGTCGGGTGGTCCCTGGAAGACCATGTACTCGGCGTTGATCGACAGGTCTCACCATGTCAGCCGTCGTCGCCAGCCTTCTCCATGGCGGCGGTCGATCTCAGCGCTGCAGGCCCGCGGCCGAAGACCGGTAGGCGTTTCCAGCTGCGTCGAGCGTACGCCGGTGACTCGCTCGCGCCGGGCGTTTCTATAGCGCGGCGACGCCGCGACGACGGGTGCGCGTGACCGCTGCGGTCATCAGATAGGCGTCGGGACGACCTTATAGCGCGCGGACCTCCTCCGCGATTGTTAAGTCGCCGTAGGCATTGCCGACGAAGTCGCAGCGCGACGCGTGCGGGAGCGCCGGGTGACCGTCGCCGTTATCGGGGGCTCTCGGCGCCCGGGTGCTGCGCCGCCGAACGCTCGACGTGGTCGTGGTCGACGCCAGGTTACGATGCTGCCGATCTTGACTCCGCTGCCGGTAGCCATGAGCTGACTGGACGACGTCGGCGCCGGCTCATCGCCCAGTGCGTGGTCACCTGCGGCTGATGCCTCGGCCTTTGTCCGCATCGGTGCGGTCGTCGCCTGTGCGGCGTCGTCCGGGCGGGGGATGGCGACGACGGGCTTGATCGCGACGAGACCCGGTCGAGCCTCGCCAGGAGTCGACCTCAGCCGCCGTTTACCCACGGGGCGACCCGCTCCACAGCGTCTCGTACTCCCGTGGTGACCTGGGCAGTCGATGCCGGCATCCTTGATCGCCTCGCGAGGTCGGCACGCTCGGCCTCGATGGCGGCCTGAGACCCGCCGTACGCGGTGCCCGAGGACAAACTGGACGAACCAGCGGTTCTCGACCGTCCGGCCTTGGTGCCGTCGGGCACGGTCAGGTCGGCGGTGATCTTCGAGGACGGATCGCCGGCGCGGTCGTTTGCGGCCCGCGACTGCGATTGACGACTGATCGTCGGGAGCGGCGACCTGTCGACAGAACCAAGTTCGCGGGACCGTCCAGCGGTTGTGAGCTGTGAGGGTTGTCAGGGTTGCGGAGGACTGCAACGCCCGCCGCGGCGACGGCGCAGTGAAAGGAGATGTGGCGCACGATCTCTTCTTCCTGCAGGGTCAGGCGGTGCACATCGTGGTGCGCCGCCAGTGGGGATCAGCTGGAGATCATGGGGAGGAGAGAGCCGTCGACTTTTGACAACAATCCCGGCGACGTGACCCATGAGCCAGGCCGCTCTCTCACATGTACTGGTGCGGACTGAGCAGGCCGGCATGAGCTGCGGCGTGCAGAAGGCAGCGGGCAGAGGCCGAAACACTGCGCGGCGCGACGCGATGAGCGCGAGGTGCGGCCGGAGAGCGGAGATTACGAGATCTCGAACTCCCGCTTTATCAACCTTCTAACGCGGGAAGGCGCACCAGGCCACTATGCGAGCATCTCCGTAAAGCCCGGATCGGCCCGACGAGCCCACCTCAGAGAGCGCAGTGCGAGGCCAAACCCTGATCGCCCCGATCGGCGGTGCGAGTGCGGGCACGTGGCGGTCGAGATCGGTCGAACTCCACTGCCGAGATCGGTCCGGTTCGCCCTGAGCTCGGTCGTAAGTCCAGTGGGGTGGTTTCGTCGGGTTGTGTGGTCGGGCTGGACGACGCCGGGCCGGCTCCGAGCGACATCTACGTATGCCGCGGTTGGTGTTGCTGCTCGCGCACACTCCGCGTCAGCAGAGTTCACCGCGAACCATGGTACAACACTGTCGTAGTGGGCACGGTCCTGCTCCGCGTGCGCAGACCACCCCTCACACGCATGGGAAACCCGGCCTGCGCCACACCACGCGCTCACCGGAAAAGCCCGTCAACCCAGCATAAACCGGCCCCAACACAAGAGGCCGCAGTCCCATGTGCAGCATCGACAACAACACGCCTACGCAGGCGCCTCGACGCCGCCCAACCAGCCACCACAAACTCGCAGCTGGAACTCGACCGATCTCAACGCGGATCACGAGACCGATCTCGCGGCGGTAAGAGGCACCGATCTCGACGCGGAACTGGACCGATCCCGCCGCGGAACTGCACCGATCTCGGCACGGGTTACCGACCGAGCTCGACGCGGCGCGCAGACCGGCCCAATGGCGGAGAGTTCGAACCCCGGTGCGCCAGTGCGCAGCACAGCGGCTTTTCAAGACCGCCGGCACTCGGCCGCTCTGTCATCTCTCGTGCCCGCACAACCACTCAGACCCTCGATGCTCATGCGGGCGACCCGACACTACCACCACCGCCCCGGTGCGCAACGCCATGCGCGCCACGCGGGCTTCAATCGCTACCAGCCGCCTCAACCGCCTCAGCCAGATCAACGGCATCGGCCGCGCCGACGGCGTCGACCGGGAGAAGAACCGCCTGCGAGTCGGTACCGCCGATCGCCGGCACCGGGCGAGGCGGCACGATCCAGACGTCCCTCCGCCAAGGCCTGCGCCAGCGCCGGCCACACGCAGACAGGGCATGAGCGTGGCCTGCAGCGGGCGTGGCGGATGTTCGGATGACCCGCCAGGTGCGGGTGCGAGGCTCGTTGTCGGTCGAGCTTCCGACCCACACGCCCGGAGCCTTGATGAGGGCACTCCTCCGCATAGTCGAACAGTAGCGGTAGCAGCGCTCGTAGTGCTCGATCTCGATCTCCTCCGCGGCCGTCGTCGAGCGGTGCGGCGCAAGAGCGGCGGCAGCGCTGATGCCCTCGCAGACCACCGCAGTGCATGCGCTTCGTGGACGATCGGCGTGCCGTTGAAAGTCCGTGGTGGTAGACGAAGCCGGGAAGCGCCGTCCACGCGCCAGCGCCATCGGTGCGCGCGCCCGGTCGAAAGAGCTCCTCGGCGGCGTCGAGCATCCAATCCGGCACGGGGCAGGGAACGGGTCACGAGGGCGGAGCGAGCCTGAACGATCAGGCGCGCGCCCACTTTCGGAAGCCGTGGCCCGGCGTCACGCCGTAGGGCTGGAAGAGTGAGCCGGCTGGTCGCGTTGGTCAGTCGGGGCATGCCAGCGCGTCGTCGTAGTAACCGGGCAGGCATGACAGTTACGTCAACGCGCCCGACTACTGACGGCGAAGTCGATCATCTGCACCACGCGCGTGAGCCAGGTCGGGTCACCGGTGCCGTCTGAGACGGCGCGGCGCGCCTCGACCGTGTGCGTAGCCGCATTGATGCCGCGGTAGCCTCGGGCGGTGAAATCGCGGGCGTAGGACTCGAAACTGGCAGACCGTGTGTCCTCATCCCACCAGTAGCGGTCCTGCACCGCCATGGCGTCGCGCAGAAGCTCATGCGGCGCCGGGGCGGTCGGCGGCGGTGGCGGCGCCGCGGCGAGCAGGACGAAGGCGTGCTGGTGGCACTCCTGCGTCCCTCGAGCGATCGGGCACGCCCTGCCAGCCTGTCGTCGACTCGTGCCCGACGGCGGAGTACTCAGCCGCGCACGTATCGCGCGCATCACCCGGCTCAGGAGTCGCGCTCGTGGTCGGCGGCGTAACGAACGGCGACCGGGCGCTGCATGAGGAGCGCCCAGTCAGAAGGCGGGTCAGCCGCGGCCGGTCATCCGCAGCTCGACCGGACGACAGGTCTCGACTCGGCCGTCCTGCTGCCGATCCGCCAGAAGCCGCCGGAACCGGCCGACCAAAGCAGCGAAATGACGCGGGGCGTGCGTCTCAGCGACGAGCCAGCGATTGCGCTCCGGCGCTCCGAACCATCAGTCCCATACCGTCGCTCGACCCACGGTCGACGCTCCGCCGCCCGGCGTCCTCAGACATCGCTAGACGTCCGCAGATGTCTCAATGGCCTGCGCGCATCGTGACGGCGAACCGGACGAGTCGTACACGCTAGCAGGCGGCCCGTCGTCGTGTCCGCCTCATGGCGCGCTACGCCTCACTGGCAGCCGAGGTCCGTGCTCGAGCAGGAGCGACGGTGGCGCCGTCTACTTCGCCCGAAAAAGTCGACCTCGACGTGAGGACGCGAGCGCCCCGCCCTGCCGCCCGCTCGCGCAGGCGCATCACCGACGCCAGCCGAAGCACGCTCGCTCAGAGCGCCGTTCACGCAGGTCGCCCGTTCACTGTCAGGCCAGGCGGCCTCCGCCCGCCCAGCGCCTTCTTTTGGCATCGTAGTCGGCCGTCCAGGAGCTCAGCGCCGACCACGGGGCGTCGGTGCTGCCGACCTCGGCGCGCATGGGTCGGAGGCGTCAGCGCGGATGACGCCCTGGCGCGACTGGAGGATGCGCGTGGCGCGGGCGGTCGCCGGAGCTGACCTCGCTCACGTCCACGCCGCGATTTGGCGGTCGCCACCCCGCCCAGCTCCGCGCTGCTGCGCCCACTCGGCGCTGGGTGAGGTGGTCCGCGGCGGCGTCGTGGCCGCATCGGACGTCCCGTCCGACTGATGCGGGGAGACGAGGTGACCGCCGACGAGGCTACCGAGGTCTCCCCACTCGCCGTCGCCGACGCCGCAGGTGACGCCGACATGCCCGCGGCGGTCCGCTGCTCGCGGCGGCGTCTGGCGCCCCACCGCATCGCGGCGCGCTCAGCGCCGGCAGTCGCACAGCGCACTGCGCGCTCAGCAGGCACGCAGCGCTGCAGCACCCTCTTCCCGTGCCGGCAGCGCCGTACGGCCCCTGCGTCCCGGCGGTCGGCACCGCCACGCGCTGCGGACTTTTACCGCTCGTCGTCGGACCGCTGCTCGATCCGTTTCCGCTGCGCCTTGACGTGTGCAATGATGGTGCCGGCGGGCAGGGAATCGTCCCGAAGCCCGAGAGCCAGCACCGCGAGGGCACGAGGCCGATCCACGGGCTGCTGCGCACTGCTCGCATGGTGATGGTGCAGGGCGCCATCGCGCGCCGGGAACATGCCGCCTGCACGGCGGGGAGTCAGACCATTGCCCAGGCGCTGACCGGCGGGCGAGAGTCGAGGGCGACGCCGCGTCGGCCGCAGGCGTCGTAGGTCTCGACGCCGCCGGTGATCACGCAGGCTCTCCTCGAGCCCGGTCCGACGCCATGGACCAGCCGTGTACCGCCGTCGGCCACATTCCTGCAGGCACAGGGCGTCACCTCGCCCATGGGGCTGGTCACGCCGCGATCCTGCTGGTCAGCGCGACCAGCACGTCCCCAGGTGGCGGAATCCCTACATATCGTCGGCCACGGGCCCGCGGGAGGCACCACGCAGCACTTGACCCGAGGCCGCGAGCGGCGCCCTGTAGAAAGGTGCCGTCGACGGTCGCCGGCCGCGGACCGGGCATGATCCTGCGCCGAGCTCGACATAACGCGCCCGGTCGTCGGACAGCGGGCTGGAGCGCGCCCTCGTCCGCGAGATCAGCCACGAGCCTGGGCTGCGGGCACGACGGCGAGACCAGCATTCCAGTCAGCTGTCCCAGCGGCCCTGCCGCAGCAGTTCTCCCTCGAAGCTTTGTCGCTGCCGCCTCGTGCACGACGACGATCACCTGTGCTCCTCGAAGCGCGCGCCAGGACTGCTCGAAGCGCTCACCCGTGCCGGTCCAGCGCGCGGCAGATCTTGACAGAACCGCTCGCGTCACTTACGCGCGTAGCTGGCGTAGGACCTCGCGCGGAGCTGAGTCGGAGCCTTGATGCACGTGCGCAGCCCTGCCGCGGGCGGTCAGGCCACGTATCACCGGTCAGCGCCAGGACGGCGGTGAGCGCAAGCGCGCGGAAGGCATGAGTGAGCGTCGACGCGCCACATCAGCTCGTCCCTCTTTCTGGATTCGCTCGACAACGGCATCAGTAGGGCGGCGCGTTACCATCGTACCACACCGGCTCGGTGGCGATGTCACCGCTGTCCTTGACCGACCGCGCCGATCCCATGGCTGCACCGATCTCACGCCCACCGGAGCACTCGACGTCGTTGGCGCCGTCGCCCACCGCGACGGCGTGCATGCTTTTGCCCGGTGCCGCGGTGTGTCGGTGCGTCCGGTTTGCCTCAGCGTGCTCCAGCGCGCCCGGCATGCCCGACGCGCCCGGCATCCGCACCCAGCCGCGCGGCGAGGCTGCAGGGCGGACGCTCCTCACGCACAGCGGGGGCGACGTCCAGCCAGGCGGTCCACCCGATCGCGTACTCCACCGAGTGGAGCCCGCAGCCGGCTTACCAGCTCCGAGAACTCCTCCACATCCATCCCCGGCGCCAGCACCACCCGGGTGACGGGCTGAGAGGCCATCTCCTCCAGGCTCACGACCCTCCGCGCCTCGATGAGGCCGCCGTCCGGGAAGGGCCGCGAGATCTTTGAGCTCCGCCAGCGAGTATCCTCCACGGCGGCGATGCTGCAGTCGGGCACCGCGCGCGACAGCGCGATGGCGTCGGCGGGACCGAACGTGACCGAGTCGACGACCTCGTAGCCCGGCGCGGTGGGATCCATGCGCAGTAGTGATGGCCCGCTGGCGCGATCATCCACCCATCGGTCAGCCCGACACGGTGCGCCACGCAGAACCGCCTGAATGCCGCGCCTCCCGTCACCGAGATGACGAGCAGGCGCCGCGGGCACGCCAACCGGACCAGGGCACACCACCATCCGCTCCGACATGCGCCCCTACGATGTCCAGGACATGGTGCCGTCATCGTCGAGCGACCAGGAGCCGCCTGTCAGGAAGATAGCGGCGGCCGACGGCGCTCGCGGCTTGCCGAACGCGGCCAACTGAGCCGGCCGCCGGGCCAACCACCGATCCGGCGGCCGGGCCAACCACCCGGTACCGCTGCCGCCGCCGGCGGCGCCACCGGGCGCGCCCGGCGGCACGATGCCGAGCGGCCTCCCGTCCCGCACCTCCCGGCGGGACAGGGGCGAGCCGGTCCAGGGTCCGCCGCTGCGGCCCGGACCACGCGCTGGTAAACGTCGCCGCGCGACGGCGGCCGAATCGTGCGGTGAGCACGAGTGCGGACTGCTCGAGGGCCCCGTGAGCGCGTTGCCTCCGCGGCCCGCGGCGGGGTTTCGGGCGAGCGGCCGCCCAGTCGAGCGACGGCGCGACCCGCCGCGGAGCCGGGGGCCGGAGCCGTTCTCGCGTGCCGAGCTGCAGCGTCGTGGTCGTTCACAGGCGCGTCTCAGACGACGGGGCTCGATGATCTCGAGACCGCCCATGATAGGGGCGCAGGCCCGGCACGCGCACCGCGCCATCGGGCGTCTGGTGAGTTCTCCAGGATGGCGACCATCCAGCGGTGGGTGTGCTCGTGGGTGCCGCGAGGTGGCTCGCGGGTCCTCCCGCCGCGGCAAGCCGCGCACGGCCAGGCGGCGGGGCCTGGTAGGTGTAGACGGGTGCAGCTGGAGGTGGAGGTGACCTCATCCCAGCGCCTCCTGTGGGCAGCCAGGCCTCGCAGCCGAACTGCGGGCGGCCGAGGAGCCCAGGTCATCGGCGGCGGTGTCGGCGACGCGGTAGGGCAGCTCGACCAGGGCCAGCATCTCCTCCTCCATGGCCAGAGCGCCTGCGCTCGCGCGGGCGGCAGCGTCCTCCGGGGCGGACGTAGGCGAAACATCTCGGCCTTGTTGAGCACTGGTGGACGCGGATGATGCCGCGGGTGTCCTGCGGCGGCGCAGCTCGCCTCGCGGCGGTAGCAGGTGGACCAGCCCATGTGTAGCGCAGCGGGCCGGCGGACAGGTCGAGGATCTCATCGGCGTGAAGCCGGCCAGGGCCACCTCGGAGGTGCCGCGAGGTAGAGGCCGTCGGCAGGCGGGTAGTAGATCTCGTCGTCGCTGTGGGGCGCCCAGGAACCCGGTGCCGCCGCAGTGACCTGCGGGTGACCAGGGTGTGGTGGTCATGCGGTTGACGCGTGCGCGGCGCGGTCGAGGGCCACCGCCGTCCGCTGAGGGCAGAGCTCCAGGCGCATGCCCTCCAGCCTCGAGGTGCAGTAGAAGCGCTCGGAGACCTCGGCGCCGCGGCAGGTTGTCGATGATGTCTCCAGGCCTCGCCGGGCGCCAGGTGGCCGGCGGGTGCTCGAATCCTCGGCGGCGAAGTCAGTCGGGCCGACCGCCCTCGTGGCGCAGGACCGACGTAGTCTCCTGCTGCCATGGGCCGGGGCGCCCCTGCGTGAGGTTCTGGAACTGGTGGGCGAGTCTCATCCCAGGGGCGGGCGGCAGCCCGCACGGCCTGCGCCTGCGCCTGACCTTGACGGCCGCAGGGAGCTCCTTGGCCCGAGCGAGGGACCGCCGCGCTCCTGCGGCAGGCATGCACGACCGATTTGGGAAACGGTCTCTGCTCAGCGCGCAAAGACTGCAGTTCCGCAGGAGGGTGCGGCGGGCCCCATCGGCCTCGGCGATGCGGTCGACGAGGGCGACGTGGCACCACACGGCTCGTCGCTGGCGCGAGTGCGCTCAGGGTGCTCGCGGAGCACGCGCGGGTCGACTCGCGGGGAGCCGGGTGTAGCGAGGCCGGGTACGCGCGGACTCCGCTCGCCCTTTTTGTCATCCCCTCACACTCGCCAGAGATCGGTCCGGTTCCGCCACGAGATCGGTCCGGTGCTGCGAGGATCGGTCCGAAACTCTTGTCGGATCAGTCGTAACCCGTGCCGAGATCGCGAGTTTTCGCGTCGAGACTCGGTCGTGCTTCCGCGCTCGCTGGTCGTCATGGTTCCCGAGGTGGGGCATGGTTTTGGCCCCTGGGCTCGTCGTGCGCGTCGACGTCGGGTTGGTCGGCTGACCGATCTCGAGGCGGAAGTGGACCGATCTGGGGGGGGTGGGGTGGGTGTGTTGGGTGGGTGGGGGTGGTTTTTTTGTGGTGGGGTTTTTTGGGTGTGTGTGTGGTGGTTGGGTTGGTGGGTGGGTTGGGTGGGGGGTGTGTTGTGTTGTTGTGTTGGGTTTTGGGTGGGGGTGTGTGGGGGGGGGTGGTGGGTGGGTGTTTTGGGTTTGGGGTGTGTGTGTGGTGTGTGGGGGTTGGGGCGACTTACAGCGGGGCGCTGTCCGCCGGGCCGGCGGACATCAGCTGGGCGTTCGCATCAGCCTCGGCGAGCATCCGCCCGCTCCTGCGAGAGACAGGCGTGCGATCCCGATGCCGGTCGCGCCCAGAGCATCGCGAAGAAGATGGCGATCTAGTTGAGACGGCCCACGGCATGAAGCTGCTGAGCGCGGCAGTGCGAAAATCCAGCCATGGCGTAGGCGCCCGCAGAAGTCCACGTGTGAGTGACCGGCTCCCACACTGTCGCAGCGTCCCTCGATCGTCCTGAGAGAGTGCGTCGGGTGCGCTCCGGCGGACGTACTCATCGCGGCAGCATCTCGCCGGGGATGAGGAGAGACCTGCCCGTTGGAGGGTGATGCCGATCGTCGCGAGGCCCGCGACGATCTCGCGCGAGGATGCGCCGAAGCACCAGCGGACCCGGCTGTGACCCGGGAGATGAGGACGTCGAGGGGCCGAGACCGACACGACGCCGGCGAAGCTGATCGCGCAGAAGCAGATGAGCGGGAGCACTCATCATGCGAGTTCGTGCGCCGCGGTTGAGGAGGCGGCTCACGGCGATGACGGCGTATCGAAGCCCGCCTTGCCGACCATGAAATCGACCTCGAGAGCCGTTGACCCCGGCGACGACGGCATTCGACTCACGTGCTCGCGAAGACGACGGCGTGGATCGCGGCGCGAGGCCGCGGAGACCAACGTGATACGATGGGATCGATCGGCTTCTTCCAGATGGAGCGCCCCAGGACGACGACGACCGGGACCAGCAGCAGGATGTTCCAGTTGAAGGCGGCGTCGGGGTTGCTCAGCGATCCTCCACCTTCTCGGGAACGGCGCCGTGAAATGGACTCGAGGCCGAGACGGTCGCGGGCGGCGACGTCGAGACGAGCGAAGGACGCAGGGACAGTGGTCCACATGTGCCGAATGCGCGTGAAAGTTCACGCCGAGGTGGCGACCGAGGGCGATGTTCGTCCGTCGTCCGACAGCGGCGAGAGCTTGTCGCCGAAGTAGGCGCCGGCGACGATGGCCCCTGCGACCATCGGCGGGTTGCGTCCACACCCACTGCCACGCCCATGAAGGCGACCCCTGACCGTGCCCGCCGAGCCCCAGGAGGTCGCCGGTGCAGGGAGACGATCGCCGTGACGATGAGGGCGATGAGGGCGAGGAATTTCCGCGATGATCTCAGCCCGAAGTAGATGAGACATGGGCGATCGTCGCCGGTCATCCGCGATGCCGATGAGGAGGCCGACGCAGATGAGGATGAGGATCGCCGGCATGGTCTTGGCATCTTCTCCGCGATCGACGCGATGATCTCGTCCCACCCTGTAGCGAGGTGACCGGGCGACGACGCCCGCGACGACGGCCGAGGCGATGAGGGCGAGCTCGACAGAGCGGCCCGCGGCGATATAGCCGCCGCGGAGGACGGCCTGTGAGGGTGAGGACGGGGATCGCGGCGACCCAGACGCTGGGACTCGATGGGCACGGGCCTTGTCGGCCCGGTCGCGACCAGGCCGCCCGTCGGTACTGGAGCCCTGGGGCTAGAGCGAGTCCTTGAGCAGTTCGGACAGGGATACACTTTCAGTTGTTTTCTCGCGGTGGGAGCAGATCGCGATTGAGACCGGCGGCGCCGCGGTGCGCGGCTTGGCGGCCCCGGCGAGTGTTGCTTCGGCAGCGCCGACTGCGCCGACCGCACGGATCGCACGGCACAGACACGGCAGTGCGCGGCGAGCTCGCCCGCCGGCAGGTCGTGTTAATGGAACCAGCCCGCGTAGCGCTCCCCGAAGTCTCGCCGGGGGTGACCGCGAGCAGCGCCCGCACCGCGCGGTCGAGACGGGCCTCGTCCGCAGGTGGGAGCGCGCATCGAACCAGATGAGGTGAGGTGCCGTCAGTCCGCGACGGGCGCGCAGCTGGCCCGACGATCCTCACGGCCTCGGCGAGATTGGCATCGATGAAGGCGCGAAGGCGATCGACCCACGGGCCTCGGGTCCATGCGCGATAGGCCGCGGGAAATCGCCGAAAGTAGGGAGGCGTGCAGGCCCATCCGGCGCTTGGCGGCCTGGAGCCTCGTCCCCGAGGTCGCGAGACGGCGGTGGCCTCGAGGCCGGCAATGGTGAAGGTCTTCCCGGGCGAGGGCGCACCGATGAGCGCGCCCGATTCCCAGAGCAGCAGGCGGGTACTGGCGATGGGGGCGTAGCGGGTGCGTCCGGGCGCTGGAAGTCGGCGCTGGATGTCATCGGAGCACGAGGACGCCGGTGCGGACCGCATCGGCGACGGCGCCCAGCCCCTCGGCCGTCCAGATGCGGCCGGTGTTGTGCGGATCGTGCATCAGCAGGAACAGGTCGGCACCACCGAGCGCCCGCTCAGGGGCCGGGATGTCGATTCGTGCTGGGCGATGCGGGGAAGTCGAACAGGAGGAGGGGACGCGGCGGATCCGGCACCGACCGCTCGGCGACGCGAGGAGCGGCCCGTGGGCCGGGTCGAGGGGTGACGACGACAGGCCGGGCGGCGCGGCGGTCGGGAAGGACGACATTGAGCAGGGCGCTCGACGCACTGGACGACGCGCGGGAAGAAGCGGACGCAGTCGGCCGGGCGCTCAACCGTGCCGCTCGCGCTGCCAGAGAGCGTGCAGCCCGCCTGAGTCGTCAAGAAGACCTCCGTGTACCCGTAGGTCCTGCGCCGCGGCCCGCGTGTATGGGCGTCGACCACGCACGGGGCAGGTCAGCAGCTCCACGTCGAGCATGCTGACGGCTCGGGGCCCGAGGCGGGCGGCGAGTAGATCACTGCGCTGTGGGTGCCTGAGCGTGTCGAGCTGCTCCTCGATGCGCGGCGCGTGGCGGTCATGACGGATCCCGCCGCGGTGGCCGGGATCGAGGAGCGAAGACGCCGGGGCCGCTGTCCGTCGCGCTGCCGGTCGGCGCTCGCCGATCGTTGAGGTAGTTGTAGATGGTGAATCGAGTCGCCCAGGGCCTGTGCCGCCATCTCGACGGCGTCGTGCAGCATGAAGAAAGCCGCGCCGCTCAAGGAGCGGACGGCCTCCACCTTTAGCGCCTTGCGCATGAGGGAGACGGGCACGTCCTGCTCGGCAACAGTCTCGCCGAAGGACGGCGGCGGCCAGCCCATCGACGTCGTGGACGAAGGCCTCTCGCCGTCCGCGGAGCCGAGGCGCCGCGCCGCTCCGCTCATCCTGAGCATCTCCGCCTGTTCTGCCCGACGCCCCTGACGCCCCGGAGCCCCGGAGCCGAGCCCGGCCTCGTTCTCACCGAGAATGGAGCGCGCGGCACCGCGTATGATCTGCCAGTCGGTCACGTCCCGATTGATGCACAGCGCGGCGGCGGGTCGGCCTGCGGCGTCACGGATGACGATCGTCGTCGACAGCAGGCTGCGCCACTCGGAGAGGTCGTGCGATATCCGGTGCGCGTCTCGAAGCTGCCGCTGGCGGCGGTCTCGAGAGCCGATCCGTGGCCGGGTCCCTGGGCGGCGCCCGGTGACATCCCCTCAATGGCGACGATCGAGTTGGCAGGGCGGCGAGATCGTAAGGACGATCTCCCGGCCCGGGCAGCGAGCGCCCGAGAGGGCCGACAAGCTGGGACAGGACGGCGAAGACAGCCTGTCGGCGCGTTCTGTCGCCGCGTCGGCGGTGGCGCTGACTCGCCGACGGCGCCGGATCGCTCTTCTGATTTTGAGGATGATCACAGATGGTCACTCTTCATTGAGCTCTTTCACCTCCACATCTAGCTCGACAGCAGCTATTAAAGCCTTCACCGTTTTGTTGCTGAGCTCAACAATGCTGAAGAGCTGGCCGACGTCAACTCCCCTTTGAAGCCCTCAACGCGTGACACGCCTCCCCGCACCCCAGGCCGGGCGGGCGGATGGACGAGCGGGCCGGCCAACCGGCAGCTGAGCGGCCTGGCCGAGCCGCCATCCCGGACGGCCCGGCAGAGTGTGACGAAACCCACCACCGCCACCACTGCTGTGATGTCACCTGCAAACGCACTCACATCATCGGGGAATACCGTGCACTGTTATCCAAAGAGTAGGCCTCGCTTTATCAAGAGCCCTGACCATCTGACACCTTCAGGACTCCACATGCCCACTCCCATCCCTCGCCTTCTCGCAACTCAGAGCCTTCGTCGCTAGGCAGCGATCACCAGCACTTGGTGAGGCGGCCGCCACCTCGGCGTGAGCCAGCCGAGCCTGTCCCCAGGCGATCACCGCCCTGGAGAAGCGCGTCGGAGAACTGGTCGAGCGCACCACTCGCCGAGTCCTCGCCGCCCGCCCGGCGAGACCGCTCCCCTACGCCCGCGAGGCCGTCCTGTCCGCAGGGAGTCGTTCAACGACGCCGCCGCCAGTCAGGCGCCGCTCTGACCGGGACGATGCGCCTGGGCCTGATCCCCACCCTCGCCCCTACATGGCCCCGGTCATCCTCGACGGCCTGCCCGCCGAGCTGCCCTCCCTGCGCTGAGCTGCGCGAGATGGTCACCGGCGACATCCTGGACATGCTGAGTCAGGGCCGTCCTCGACGCCGCCGCCTCGCCATCATCGACGTCGACCTCCACTGCGCCGCCGCCGCCGTGCCCATGTTCGACGAGCCGCTCGTCGTCCTGGTCCCTCGACCACCCCTGGGCCGGACGCACCGACCTGAGCACCGACGAGCTCGAGGAGCGCAGTTGCTGCGTTTCCCGGACGAGGCAACTCGCCTGCGCGACCAGACGCTGGCCCTCTGCCAGCGCTACAGCTCCCCACCCGCCGGCTCGCCGTGGCCACGACCCTGTCCACGGTCGTGCGCATAGGTCCGTCCATGGCGTGGGCATCACCGTCGTGCCCGAGGGGCTGCGGCTGCTCGACTCATGAGGACTACGCCGTCGCGCGCTTCGCCGGTCGCGCCCGGCGCGCAGGATCGGCATCGTCCACCGCACCTCGTCCTCGCGCTCGGAGGATTTTCACCCGACTCGTCGAAGGTCCTCACTCGACTGGCGGCCGACGCCGGGCCGCCCATGCTCCCTGAACGGCTGAGCGCGTACGACGGCAGCGGGCCTGTCGAGGTCGACTTTTTCGAACGAGATCGACGGTGGCGCCATCTGCTCCTGTGCGAAAAAGTCGACCTCGACGTACAGGCCCCAGCGCGGGACCGATCCGCGGCGAGCTGGTGACCGATCGCGGAACTGACCGATCTCGAGCCGGACGACTGATCTCGACGCGGCTGCTCCCTCGCGGCCTCCCCTGCCCCAGAATCGACTTCGCCCGGCACGCTGAGCACACGACCACGCGCCGGGACACGACGAGGGCACGCTCACGCCCCTGGCCTGCGTCGTCGTCAACCCCAGCAAGCCTCGCGGCGATCGACGCCGTCGAGACGGCGCATCACCGCCTCCTGCACGCCGCCATGCTGTCGAGCCGGTCTGGCTGAGACCACGCCCGCTGAGCCCGGGCGTCATGCAGGCGCGCTCGCCGTCGCCTCCGGAGCGAGCCCGTCGCCGCGGCCGGCGGGGACGGACATGTGGGCCAGTCGCCGCCGGCACAGCCCGCACCGGCGTCGACATGGCGATCCTGCCCTGGGCACTGCCAACCCCGCCGCGCGCGCAATCCGGCCTGCCCATCGGCCGCCGTCTGAGGCGGCGCTCGAGGTGGCCAGCGCACGGGCAACAGCCCGGGCCCTGCGGACCTGGCGTGGGTGAGCACCGAGCCCGGCGCGCCTCCCTTCCCGCACCGCCAGGCGGCTGGGCGCCCCACGCTGGGAGCGAGCACGTCTGCATGGGTGGTGGCCGGGATCGGCTTCGACGCGGGCCTCGGTCGCCTCCACGCGCCCCGAGCTCGAGCGCACGGATCCGTTGGGGCGCCGCGGTGGCCGCGGTGGCGCCAACCTCGACTCTCCATATGGACGCGGTCGCAAGTAGAGACCGACGGCGGCGAGCGGGTCGAGCGCCTGCGCGGGCGCACCGTGCCGGTGCCAACGGGGTCGCCTGCCCGCCGGGATCTACGCTGCTGCGCAGGCGCGCATGGACGACGGCGTGCTGGATGTCGCGGTGATCGACACGGTCGGCGGCGTGGCCGGATGGAGCCCCTGGCGCGCCAGGTCCCACGCCCTTCGCCGCCACCTACCTCCGACCCGCCCGCGCGCTGGGACGCGTGACTCTGCGTCAGCGGCACCGAAGCGATCATTCGGCTCACCGACTCGGCACCGGTCCAGGTCGACGATGAATTGATCGCGCCCGCACGCGCCGAGCGCGTATGGATGCGCGCGCGCCTCGTGCGGCGCCCCGACTCGAGCAGGCGCCGGCGCAGCTCCCTCCCCCGCCGAGATCGGTCGAGTTCCGCGCCGAGATCGGTCCGGCTACTCCGCGCCGAGATCGGGTTCCAGTTCCGCATCGCGAATGTGAGTGTCAGAACATCTGAGACAGGTTTACTGCAAGTGTCTCGACGGTGGGATTCTGGTGGGCGCTCTTGTGCGTGCGCGGTATGCTGGAGATCTCTTGGGTGAGGCGGCGTGCGATCGCCGCGTTCGATTGGTGATGGGCTGGAGTCCGTTACTGCGTTCCGCCGCAGGCCCGGGACATCATGACGTCCCGCTCGTGCTCCCGGAACGAGCGTGCTCAGCAACCTCCTGCAGACTCGGGACGCCCACCAGGTGGAGCAGCCGCGCCCGCTGGCACACATGGGAACGAGAGCGCTGCTGGCGCAAGAAACTGTTTATCGGCATGATTTTGCGATTTTCACACGATTTCGCAATGGCTCATCACAAGTGTTTGACCACCTCCCATGCGGGTGCGCACTAACAACAGGAGGCTGCGCACACGGAAGGATCATCTCATCCGCCGTCGGAATATCGCTTCCGCATGATTCGCGGTTTCGTCGTCGCCAGGGCCGCGCTCCTGTGTGCACGCCCGATCCCCGCGGACACGAGCATCCGAACACGACCAGCGCGCGAACCATCTCGAGCACCAACATTCTGGAAAAACTGAACCGATCTCGAGGCGCAATACGACCGATCTCGACGCGAACACCGATCTCTGCAAAATGCAAAACGAAACCTCAGAGCGTGCGGCCCGCCGAGGACGTCGCCCACCCAGGCACGGGCGACAACGAAGTCCTTGTCGCTCGTCCCGGCGGGCACCACCACGGGGCGGGCGTCCAACCGCGGATAGGAGCCCAGGAAGCGCACCACCGGGCACGTGCGGTGCAGGCTGATGAAAGGCCGCCTGCGCGCTGCCTCGCTGGATATGCCCTCGGCGTCGATGGAGAACCGGTACCGGCCGAGCGAATCCCCCACCGGCCGGGACTCGATGCGGGTCAGATTGACGCCGCGAGCGCTGAACTGCTCGAGCATGCTCAGCAGGGCGCCCGAGCGGTTGTGGGAGAGCTGGACGAGCAGCGTGGTCTTATCGGCGCCGGTGGGCTCGCCGACCCGCCCGGGTCGCGCGACCTGACGAAACGGGTCACGGCGTCGGCTGTCGGCAACGCCCCGGCCAGCACGTCCAGACCGTACTGCTGGGCGGCCAGCGGGTTGCTACGGGGACCGCCTGATACCCCAGGGCCTCGGCGTCCGCGGCGCCGTCGGCCTCCGGGGTGCGCGCGCCGGCGCGGGAGGTGGAGGTGCCGGCGATGCAGCTCGCCCGGGCAGGTGCTGCGGACCCAGCCGCGGCACTGCGCCCAGGCGTGGGGGTGGGTGGAGATGGCGCGCACGTCGTCGAGCGCGACGCCGGGGCGCCCGGCCAGCACGAAGGTGATCGGCACGGCCATCTCGGCGGTGATGACGAGCAGCGCACCCGCCACGAGGTTGTCGAGGGTCGCGTTGACCCCGCCCTCCACCGAGTCTCGATGGGGACGACGGCGGCTCGGCGGCCCGCGTCGCGCACGCGATCCAGAGCGGTGGGAACGTCCTGGCAGGAGTCGAGGACGACGTCGTCGGGGCGACCCGCGCAGCGCCATACATTTCGCAGAAGGTGCCGGAAGGCCCCAGGAAGGACCAGGTGGGAGCGGGTTCATGGCGCCAAGCCTGATGGTCGATCCGGCATGCGCGGGATGCTCCGACTCGACGCACGCGCATGATCGGGTGCGCGATTCCGCCGCCCGACACACGCGGTCCTGACGACGTCGTTCCCCGGCCTTCCGCCCCCGGGCGAGCATTCGCACGCACAAGCGGCCGCGGAATCATCCGCCTGAGCCTCTCGAGGCGGAACTGGACCGATCTCGACGCGGGGCACGACCGATTCGCGGCGGAAGTGAACCGATCTCGACGCGGAGTACGACCGATCTCGAGCCGGAATAGGCTGGGCGGTGAGCAGCGCCGGCCCCACCTTCCGCAAGCACGACGATCTCCCTGGCGCCACCGGCCTGAGGCCTCGGGCCTCGACGTGCTGGCTGAGCCGCATGGCCGACGGCGGGGCCCTACGTGGTCCCGGTGACGACCGGCCCGATGGATCGACGAGCCTCAGCTGGCCGCCGGTTCCGTGACCGTTTCCGCCGCGGAGGCCTTCGGGCGAGCGCTCGCGGTCACGCACGCCGCGGGCGCCCCTGTCTTCGGAGCGGCTCCGCCCGGTTGGGACGGTCGCACGCGCAGATGGGCCGCTCGAACGAGCGCATCCGGACCCTGCCGGAGCGAACCTGCAGGAACCGCGCCCCTGGCGATGGGGCGAGTTCTTCGCCGAGGACCGTCTGGCCCCCACCCTGGCGCTCTGTCTCGATCAGGGTCGATGACGGCGCGGGATGTCTTGTCATCGAGAGGGTCTGCGAGCGCCTGCGCGACGGCGCTTCGACGCCGACCAGCCCGCGCTCGTGCGCCGAGCGGCCCGCGAGCGCTGGGGACAGGATCGCCGTCGCCCGCACCCATGGCGACCTGTGGACCGGCAACGTCAGCGGGTGCCCGAGCGACCATCGACTGGGCGCGCCCCGGGCGGGCGCGGGCCGGAGCCGACGACGCAGACGCCCTGGCGACCGCCGACGACCCCGCAGCACCCCGGACCCGGCTCCACGGGGAGGCGACGTCGTCGGCGTCCTCATCGACCCGCTCGCCCAGGGCGCGCACGGGGAGACGGACCTGGCGGCCCTGGGCGTGTCCGGGCAGCGCCATCTGGAGCGGATCGTCGCCGGATACGACGAGGCCTCGCCCCTGGCGGACGGGTGGCGCGAGCGCGTGGGCCTGCAACCAGCTCACCCGCTCATCATCCACGCCTTCCTCTTCGGGGCTCCTACTGGCGCCGAGACGGCGTCCGTGGCCCGCCGTACGCATAGGCGCCCAGCCGCCCGCGCGGCGGCGCACGTACCCTGGCGCCATGAGCACGTCCCGGAGTAACCGGAGCAGACGACAGCAGCGCTTCGTGCGCGCGGTCGTCTACATCCTCGTTCTGGCACTGGTCATCAGCTGATCGCCACCATGGTAGCCTGGCCTCGCCTCGCTCGCACCCCACGGCCTCGACGACGCTCGGCCACCGCCACGAGAGCGCGCACAGAGCAAGACGGCGACGCGCGACGACCTCCCCGGCGACAGCGGGCGGGGACCCAGCAGACCGCCCGGGAACTCCAGCAGTCTCGCGGCATCGGCACAGGCGTCGAGCCAGGCGGGGAACCCGGCGATCACGGCGAGCAGAACGGCGAGCACGGGCGTGGTCGTTCTGGGGACCGTGGACCCGACCTGGGCTGACCTCCTGGCCGCCGCCGACGCCGACGACCCTCCCTGTCGTCCGGGCGGCCAAGGCCCCTGCTCGCCTCACGCGGGCGCCGGGCAGCGGTCAATCTGGTCACCCGAACCGTCGGGGAGCGCACCCGCCCGGCGGATGGCTGGCTGACGCTCGGCGCGGGAGCCTGCGCGGGCCGCCGCGCACTCCGGCTACGGGAGCGCCCGGATGCCGCTGGCCGGCGGACTGGGCGGGAGGCTGCGGATGCGGAGGATCGGGACTGCGGGAGCAGCAGGACCGGCGAACGCCACTACCGCGCGGGCCGCAGTCGCCGGGATTCTGGCCCGCGAGGGGGACCCGCACCACGACGGCGGTCGGGAGCGGGGGCGTCCTGGCGCTGACCAACGGCAACACGGTCCCGGAGGTCGAGACTCCGAGCGAGCTCCTGGCTCGGGAGGACCCGCCCGACCTGATCATTGCGGACACCGTCCCGCAGTGACGGCACGTCGAGCTCAGCAGACCCGACGGGCCTGGCAGCCCCGACGCTGACCCGACACGCCAGCGGATCCAGCGCACAGCAGCAGCAGCGAGCTCCGCCCCGACGCTTCCTGACGCCGACCGGATCCCCGCTGGCTGCCGCCGCCCTGGAGCCGCTCGCCGACGCACCCGCCAGCACGCGCGTGGTCGTCGCCTCGGTCGCCGACGCCACTGGACCCGGGTCCCCAGCTGGCGATCCTGCCCTCGAGAACGAGTTCCCGCCGAAGACGAGCACGGGGGCCCTGGTCGGCCCATCCACGCACCGCCGGGGGCCTTATCCAACTCACCGATCTCGCCCCTGCGCTGTTCCTGGGCGTCACCGACCAGAAGCCGGGCCCGTACTGGTCGCAACCGCTGAGATAGCGCCCGAGCTCCGCAGAGCATCCCACCGACGGCGCGCTGGGCACCGGCTCTGTCACGCGGTGGGCTCGCAGGCCCGGCTGCTGGCCGACGACGCCCTTCACGCCCGTGCCTCCCAGCGCGCGAACGTTCCGGCAGGCCTGAGTGCTCATCGGCGCCGCCCTGGCCCTCAGCTGGCGGCGGCCTGGGCGTGCGCTCCCGCGGGCAACGGCGCGGGAACCACAGCCCGCAACGAGCGAGAGCCACAGACCACGACGACGACGGAGCCGCAGGCCGCAGCGCGCGGCGGGCGGGCGGCGAGCAGCCCCGGCCGACCACCGCCCGGATCCTTCAGAGGCCCCGGGCGACCTCGCCGGCCGCAGACCCATGGGCCCCGCAGTCCGCCCATCGGGCACCGACCACCTCTATCATGCCTCCGCGAAGCACCTGCGCGCTCTAGCCTGGGCATGGCCTGCCTGATCACGCGCCGCCGGCGGCTGTGGCTGGCCAACATGCTGCCCTGGTGGCGAACCGGAAACGCCACCAGCGGCGGCACTCGGCCTCGCGCTCGCCTCTCGCCGTGGCGTCCGTAACCGTGACGGGAGCCGCGGCACGAGGGCGCTGGCCCTCGTGCGGCGTCTCGCACGCAGGCGCCCGACGCCTGCCCTCACAGAACTCGATCGCGGGTGCGAGCAACGGCGCGGCTCAGACTCCACCTCCACCACGCCCCAGGATCCGCAGCGCTGATCCTCATCACTACTGCTGGCGGCGCTCACAGCAGTCGTCATCTTCTACGACGCCGGGTACCGGGCACCTATCGCCTTCAACGGGCCGCTGGGAATGAATCGCCGTCGTGGCCGGCCGGTTCTACGGCATGTCCAACACGGCCTTTCGCACTGGCCGCGGCCTCCTCCTGGTGACGATCGCCGCCTGGCGCGGGTCCATTGGTCGCCGCGCAGCGGGGTCGCGCGAAAGCATGCACGCCGCAGCGGTTGCGCTCGTGGCGTTTCCCGGAGCCATGGCGCTGATCCTGGACGCGGCGCCTGAGATGGGCGCCGACATCGGCGGGCCTGACCCTGGTGCCGGCCCTGGTGGCGCTGGGGGCCCTGGACTGGCCGGCGTCCGCCTGGGCTGGCGACGGTGGGTCGCTGTCGGGGCGGCTGCCTGGGAATCGTGCCCCTGCTCGGGCTGATCGATTTCCCGTTCGGCGGCCTCGAGCACTCACCTGGGAGGCTTCTTCAACCAGCTGCTCACCGGCACTGCGTGGGGCGACCTCACACGCAAGGCGACGGCCCTCATCGCGCCCTTTCATCTCCAACTGGCTCGCAGTGGCGGCGCTCCGTCGGGTGAGGCGTGATCGCGCCCATCGGGCGTAGGGCGATGCGCGCGGTCACGAGGCCCGAACGGCTACGCCCGCGTGGCTCACGGGACCGCGTGAGCGTCGCAGTGGCTGCGCCCGCTGGCCGAGGCACCGCCGCACTCGTGATCGTCGAAGTGCTGCGTCAACGACTCGGGGCCTCGCCATGCCTGGTCCTCGGCCGCGGCGGCGGTGCCGGTACTCACGGCGATTCTGCGCCGCCAGGCTCGCCGCAGCGGGTTCGGCGGGTCCAGCCGAGGCGGCAACGCTTCCTGCCCGCCATCCGCCCCGACGGCGGCCGGCGAGTAGAGAATCAGGAGGCCGGGGCCGCCAGGTCCGTCCCAGGCCTTGTAGGCGCGGAAGGGCGACTGGTCGCACGGCCTCCCTTGTTCATGCCTGGCGGGGACTCGACGTCGGCGCAGGCGGCGGCCGGCACCGCCCGCATGACATCCTTGTACTGGGAGGCGCGGTGCAGGCGGCCGGCGCTGTCATTGCTGGTGACCCGATGGGTGATGTCGCAGGGGACCCGATGACGGTCATTCGGCCACGAGCACGTCTATGGTCAGACCCCACCCTCAACGCCCCACCTCGGGCCAGCGGCGCACGCCTCGTAGGCCTGCCGAGTCAGGCAGCGCTGCCCCGACAGCGGCGCGACCGGCGACCACCCGGTGGTGGCCGCGATGGCGGAGCGCGCGAGCCGCACCACGCGGCCGCGCCCTCCGGCACCGGGTTGCTTGGCGGACGGCGATGGCCATGTCGGCGACGCCGTCGACGATCGGGGGACGAGCTCGGCGCAGGCGGCGGCGGAGTCGCCCAGGTCGGCATCGATGAAGCAGCAGCAGACGAGCGCGCCGTCCACGTAGCTCGCGCATTCCCACCACGCTGGCCCCGGTCTCCAGGGCGGAGGCCTTGCCGCGGCCGACGGAGTGCCGACCGTCACCGCGCCGGCGGCTCTGAGCATGATCCCGGTGCCGTCGGCGGAGCCGTCATCGACGACGACGACGAGATCGACGCGGGAATGGACCGGCAGGCCCGACTGTGGCGGCGATGCGATCCGCCTCATCCTTGGCGGGGATGATGACAGCCACCCGTTGCTCAGAGCACTGGTCGGGCTTCGGCCCGCGTCGATGGCGTCGGACTGCAGGGCCAGCGTAGCCACAGGAAGGCGAAAGTCATTGTTTCGGTTCAGGCCCACGCGCCGCTTCTTCGATCCTCAATCGGAGTACAGGTAGCACAACAGCGGATGCTCTGCTGCCCGAGTCACGATGAGGCGCATCCGAATGCGCTTTCGCAGGAGGGCAGCAAGAGACCAAGAGCTTCAGCAGGTGCGGTAGGTGCTGTAGATGCAGAAGGTGACGCTGAGTCCTCGCGCGACCGTGGAGGCGCCCGCTGAGGAATCGAGCGGCGGCGAGCCGGGCCGCTGCTGCCGTTGCCGGAGTCGTTGGCAGTTGATGGCACTCCATACGATCGGTCCCGCCCCGCGCGCGCGCCTGCATGCCCGTCTCGACAACGGAACCGCCGCCCGGCCGCCCGGGCGCTGCCGGAGCGGAATCGCCCGCCGCGCGACCTCGACATGCCAGCAGAACCGCCGAAGGACCGAAGAGGGCTCCGGGCGACCCAAGAGGATCAGAGGACCCCAGTCGAAAGTACGCGTCGAGTGATGTGTCAAAAGCTGGATTGAGAGCCAGACTGACTTTCCCTTAGTTTCAGTGAAGAAGGGTTTTCGTCACAGAAAGGTAACGTTGGTCATGAGAGCCTTGCTCCTCAGGGGACCCGTCAACGGCGCCGGGTTCCTCCCTCTAACTGCATACATACGGGCTACAGACGGGCCCCGTTCGGATCCGCACCCCACGACTCGCACCGAGGAGCGTGCAGCACGCGCAACACACACGAAGACACAGGAAACACGGAAAATACAGAAGACAAGGAAGACGCCAACGATGCGGCGGAGGTGCATCCGCCGCACCCGGCTCCGCGACGGCGCGACACCTGCGGCAAGCCGCCCACGACGCAGCGCGCCGCACCGCGAGAACCACCAGAAGCGCGGTGGGGTCCGCAACACCTGCGACGTGCCGCGTCGTCAGCGAGGGAGGTCTGCACCACCCTATGATCACGATGTGGTAACACACGATGCGGTAGCGACGGACCTGACGCCTCAGCAGCACCTTGAGCTGCAGTTCAAGGCGTCCTCCTCCAGCGACCTCATCGACGACGGGCTGCAGACCATTCGCGATGGGCGTCTGTCGACGACGAACCGCGATCAGGTGCTGGCGGGCCTGGCCACCGGGCTCGCCGGCTCACACCCTCGCCTCGACCTGCACCGACTCGAGATCGATCATTCGCCGGAGCGCCCCGACCCGACATCCTCCGAATCCGGCCTGGCGGATCTACCACGCCAGGCTCTTCGACATCCTGGACTCTCACCCGAAAGACTCAGGAAGCGCCGCCGACCAGTGGTTGTGCCGCCCGAGCGCCGACCCGGTCGCCGATGCGCTCATCGAGGCGCTGGACGTCTACCGGGGCGCGACTACCGGCGAGCACACGGCACCGGATGGCGCCTGGGACCGCGTCCGGGCCGCCGTCGACCTGGACCCGGGCGTCGGGAGCCGCCGAATCACATCGCAGCCGGACGATGAGACCTGCAGCCTGAGACGGAGACGAGCCCGTACCGACGGGGCCTACCAGGAGGCGTGGAACGCCGGTTCATCTCCACCGTCGAAAACCATCAGGTCCACCATCGACGCCTGCAGCCAGGACGGCCTGCTCGGCGGCCCCGCCCAGAACCTGGGCGCCGCGCTCGCCCACCCGCGTCAGGGAACGGCAGCGGCATGAACCCGCGGGGCGCAGGAGTGCCGAGGCGGCCTCAGCGGACCGGGGCCGGACCGACCGCACCGGGCTCTTCGTCGACGCAGCATCCGCCCAGACGCCGGAGGGGCACGGCGAAAGCGCCGTCCAGCAGCTCGGCGAGCAGCAACCCAGTGATCCACCCAGCGCCCGCGCGGCAGGCACGACAGGCAATGAGCACGTGAGGATGATGAACGGGTGCAGGGACGCTCACAGGCAGGACAAAACCGGGTGAGACCGTGAGCGGCGTCGTGGTGCCACCGCCTCAGGTCCGGTGCGGGTGCGACTACGCGCGCTCGGCATCCTCGGCGACGGCGGCGCCTCGGCGTAACGACTCCTCCCGGCGGGCACGGTGGCGCGTGGGACACGTTGGCCGCGACATGGCAGTCGTCCGGCCAGTCCTCGGGGAAGCGACTTCGATCGCTACACGCCTTGCCCAGCGGCGGAGCCCTGGTCGTTGCTGGTTCCGCAGACCGTGGATGGCGCCGAGCGTTTCTCGACCCTGGGCCGATCACGGCGCGTGGGGGGCGAGGCCGCCGCGGAGGCCACTGTTGACGGCTTCCCGGGCCGCGGCCCTCGGCGATGCTCGACCGCACGCCGGTACGGCTGCTCGACGTGTGGGGGACAAGGCGCGGTGAGGCGGATGAGCGCGATGCGCCCGAGACTGGGTGGACCTGTCGAGGCCGACACGGGTGGTCGTGGAGCAGACCCGTCCCCTGACGGCGATCGGCGGTGAGCCGACGGCCTCCGTCCCGATCGCTTCCATGGACTGGCGGTGGTGCTGCCGCAGGCTCAGCGCGCTGAGCTCGGGACCGCTGTCTGCGCCCGAGGTCACACTGAGGGGCTGGACGCCGTCGCATCGTCGGACCGGTGCCCGCGTCGGGCAGACGTTCGCGGTGCTCGGAGGCATGCTGTTCAAGGCTCAGAGTTCCCCGACCGCGACGCACGTGTACCCTGAGCCGCGATGCCTCCTGAAGGCCGACCCTACTATCCGTGTCCGCAGGGTTTCGGCATCGATCGGAACTACTCGAAAGTGGTGGATGACCGATCCGATCGCAACCTCGCAGCTCGACGGAACGTTCTCCGTGGCCCGTGCGCGGGCCAGCGTGGCGAGGCAGGCACGTGGAGGTGCGCCATGGCCTACGCCCTACGCCTGCGCTCGTTCGCGAGCTGGAGACCATTCCGGAGCGCCCCCGCCCGCTCGCACAGCCGGGGCTCGCCGAACTGACGCCCTGGAGGCGGTCCGCCCTCGACGAGCTCGGTACGTCAGGTTCAGCGTCTCCGTCAAGACCCGGCACGTATGCGGCTGGCGCTTCCTGGAGGCGTGGGACTGAATCCTGCCTGCGCACCCGGGCGCCGCACATCGAGCGCGGCGCGCCTGGCGGCGTCACGCTCACCCCCGTATCCGCAGCCGCCCCGCGGCCCATCCTCCGCAGCCCCAGCCGGACCCACCAGATCACCAGGCGAGCGCGCACCAGCCACCGGGTCGCCGTCACGCGGGTTCCTGGAATCGCAGACGTTGAGGTAGCCGCCGGCGCCGGGGCCGGGCACGACGCCGGGGCGTCCCTGCAGTGCCGGTTATAGCGAGCGCCGGGGAATCAGGGGATCACGCGGATCCGAGTATCCGGCAATGCGGGAAGGCAGGATTCGTAGCGCATTCACAGGTTGCGCGGGGCGAGCGTTCAGGTGCGGCCGGTTGCATAGTGACTGCCGCCGGACGGTGCGGGTCGTGAGGAACCGATTCCCACGGACAGGCCCGACTGAGAATCGGTGGGTTTTACAGGGACCCCCTGACGGATCTGGCTCCGGTGAAGGAGGGTGCTCCCCGGATATCAGGGAACCCGGAGGTGAGCCCTCGACGCCGCAGGCCCGCGGGCGGAGAGAGACAACCCGGCGCCGCGGGCCCGGTCTTCGAGGGCGCGCACACCGCTTGTGCGACGAGCCGCTCATCCTGGAATTCCGACGAATGCACGACGAACGACTGCGCGCGCCAAACGGCCCGGATCGCCCCGGGGAATCAGTTTCCTAGGCATTTCTAGACTTACCGGAGTAACTTTCGGTCCGGTCCTGTTACATAATCATTACCGCCGGGCGGGGCGGACCCGTGAGGGTTGGGGAGCCCATCGACCGGTTCGTCGCCGAGGTCAGGATGGGTCTTAGGGAGCCCGTCGCTGACCGTCCCGGCGAAGGAGTGCACTCGGTTGGGAACCCGGGGCAGGGCCTCTGATGACGCAGGCTCGCGGGCCGACATACCTCGGCCCGCGGGCCGAGCTCTTCCTGTCATTCTCTTCGTTCCCCGTCGTTCCTCTTTCGTTCCGTCGTCTCTGGAACTGACGCGGGCCGAGCAACCGGCCGCGGGCGCCGGCGGAAAGGCGCCGATCCCGCCCTGAACCACTCAACTCACCCAGACCTCGCTCAACCCCGGTCAGACTGAGGCCCGCTCGACGAGGGCGCATATCCATGACGACCGTTTCGGGGGCGCCCCGTCGATCATGGCGAGCACGAGCTCGGCCGCGCCTCCTCGCGCAGCGGCTGCTGAACGGTCGTCAAGCCTGGGCCTGCACTGCGCGGCTAGGGCGGATCATCGAACCCGATGACCGAAACGTCGCCCGGAACGTCCCTCCCGGCCTCGCGCAGGGTCCTCAATGGCGCCGATGGCGATACGGTCCGAGCCGCCCAGGACCGCATCGAAGCGGATGCCGGCCCCAGGAGTCTGCACGCGCATCGCCCGGTGCCCGTTGAGCTGATCCCAGCCGGTGGACGACCCGGTCGGCGCCCATGCGCTCGCCGGAGAGACCCGCCGATAGCCGCGAGGGTCGATCCGACGCCGGGTTCGGCAGGGCCCATCACGCAGATGACCTCGCGCCTGCCCGCGTCCACGAGGCCTGTCGGGCGGCGAGCGCCGCGCCGTCGACGTCATCGGAGACGCTCGAGAAAACACCGCGGTAGGGATCGCCCTCCAGCTGGCACAGGACGACGGCGGTCCGAGCCGCGAAGCCGGGCCAGGAGCTCGCTCGTAGGGAGTGATGACGACGACGGCATCGACGGCGCCCCGCCCATATGCTCGACGACGCGCTCGCGCTCGGCCCGGGATGGCTCCAAAGATCATGGGGAGGTTCGCCGTCCGCGAGCCGAGACGATCCCATGGCACAGGCGCGTACGTCGGGTCGGTGAAGAGCCTCGAGCGGGTCGGTGAAGAGCAGCGCGATGGCTCGGACCTGCTGACGGCGAGCGCGCGCGCCCCTGGCGGTTGACGACGAATCCGGTCTCCCTTGATGGCACGCATCACTGATCGCGGGCCTTCCGCGAGCCTTCGGCGAGTTGTTGAGCACCACGGGAGATGGTCGAGGGCGCGACGCCGGCGGCGCGGGCGACGTCGTGGCGATGGTTGCGCGCTTTGCCCCGAGATGTCGCGGCTCATCCTGCTCGAATAGGCGGGGATTCGCATCCTGCTTGCGCTTCGGGCGGCTTCCGCTCTACTTGTGGAACCGGTTCCATCGTCACTATGGAACCGGTTCCCGCTTCCCACCCAGCTGGGTCCCACTAGGGAGCACGATCAGCGGCGAACCTAGACGACTGGGAGAATCCTGGCCTGCCCCACCGGCACCGCCTCGCCGGCCCGGGCCTACTTCGGCTACTCCTCGGCCGAGGCCGCGACCACCCGCGACGGAGGCCGTCCACGGGCTTCACCGACCTCAGCGGGGGCGTGGTCCTTCCTGCCTCTTCGACTCCCCCGCCCAGAGTCCTGCGACGACCTCGCCCGCCCCACCCCCGACTGGGACGAGGTCCGGGTCCCGCACCTGTGGCAGATCGACGGCTACGGCCGACTGCAGTACACGGACGAGGGCTTCCCCTTCCCGGTCAGACAGCCCCTGGTCCCCTCCGCGAACCCGACCGGCGTCTACCAGCGGAACGGCTGGCCCGCACTCGCCCCGGCGAGCAGGCTCATCCTCCGCCTGGACGGCGTGGACTCTACGCCGAGGTTCACGTCAACGGCGGCTTCGTCGGCATGACGAAGGGCTCGCGTCTCAGCGCCGAGCTCGATGTCACCGAGCATCTGAACCGGGAGACGAACCTCCTGACCATCAAGGTCCTGCAGTACTGCGACGGCACCGCTGTGTCGAGGACCAGGACATGTGGTGGGCCTCCGGGATCTTCCGCGACGTCTACCTCATCACCCGGCCCGGCGGTGCGCTTGAGGACTCCGCACCCGCACTCGCCTGACCGCCGACGGCGGCGCCGACGTCACCTGGAGGTGACCGCGCGGAGCCCGCGACGTCCGGTGGTCCACCGGCCCGGACGCTCGCACGCGAGAGGGCGTCGCCACCGACAATGCGCCCTCCACCCGTGCATGTCGCGACGATCACATGGACCCGGAGTCGCCCGCGCTCTACGACTCATGTTGATGGAGGTGCACGGCGACGACGGCGCCGTGACCGAGACGGTGCCCCATCGCCTCGGCCCGGGCCGAGGTGACCATCCAGACGGTCGCCTCGCCTCAACGGCGCTCATATCAAAGATGCGCGGCGTCAACCGCCACGACCACGATGACCGCCGGGGCGCGCCTGACAGGCGCAGCGCGCCGGCGACCTGCGAAGCTCCTGGCCAAACATCAACGCGGTGCGGACCTCCCACTACCCCAACGACCCGCGCTTCACCGAGATGTGCGACGAGATCGGCTCTCATGGTGGTCGCCGGAGACGGATCTGGAGACGCACGGCTTTCGAGAACGTCGGCGAGACGCCCGCATCACCGACGCACCCGGACTGGGGAGACCACCTTGTCGACCGCGCATCGAGCGCCTGGTCGCCCAGGGACGCAACCACGCCTGCATCGTCCTGTGGTCGCTGGGCAACGAATCGGGATTCGGCTGCAACATCCGGGCCATGTACGCACGCTGCAAGGAGCTCGACCCGCGGCCCGTGCACTACGAGGAGGATCGTGACGCCGAGTGCGTGGACGTGATCTCGACGATGTACTCGCGCGTGTCCCAGATGAACGACTTCGGCGAGCACCCTCACGCCAGCCGCGCATTCTGTGCGAGTACGGCCGATGGGCGGATGGCCCCGGCGGCCTGGTGAGTATCAGCGGGTCATCGACCGCTGGGAGTCCATCCAGGGGCAGTTCGTCCGGGGAGTGGTGCGACCACAGCTCGCCGCCGCCACCGAGGACGCGCGAGCACCACACCCACGGCGGCGGCGACCACGGCGACTACCCGAACAACGCGAACTTCTGCATCGATGGACTGGTCTTCCCCTGGCAGGAGCCGAGTCCCGGGCTGGCCGAGTACAAGCAGGTCCTGTGCCCGATCTCCGTCTCCTGGTCGGACGGAGTGCTGCATGTGCGCAACGGCCGCTTCTTCACCGACGCCTCGGATGTCGTCTCGATCTGAGCGCGTCGTCGACGGCGTGACCGAATCGGTCCGACGCTCCACCCTCGGCGCGCGCGTCGCCCGCAGCAGGAGACGGCCCTGCCCTGCCCCGTCGAGCCGGCTGCGAGGGCCCGACCCACCTGACCATCCGCGTTCGCTCGACGGCGGCGACCGCCTGGGCGCCGCAGGGCCATGAGCCGCGTCTACCAGTTCCTCGCCGCCGATCGGACCGGCGATGCGCCGCCCGGCTGCGGCCGCGCGCCCTGGAAAGCGGGTCGCCCCGCCGCGCGCATCGACTGCGACGATGAGCTCGTGATCGCTGGCGATCGCCAGGGTGCGCGCTTCGACACCCTCACCGGCGCTCTGAGCCTGTGGATGCGCCGAGGGCGCCGCGTCCTGACCGGGCCGCCCGAGATCGGCTTCTGGACGCCGCTGATCGATAACCATCAGCAGGAGAGCGACGAGCTCTGGACGAGCCGGCATCTGCAGGTCATGCAGACCTCCACCCGCCCGGTCGCCTGCAGCGCGAGGAGGACGACGGCGTCGTCGTCGAGGTCGTCCAGATCATCGCCCCGCCGGCCCTCGATCTCCCGGGGTCGAGGCGACGCCGACGTACACGGTGACGGCCTGCGGCGTGAGCCTGAGCGCCAGCGGTCGCAATCGGTGCTGGCACGCCACGGCTACCCAGCACTCGGCGTCACCTTCGAGGCCCCCGGCGCCGGTCGCGAGGTCACGTGGCTGGGGCTCGGACCGGGCGAGAACTACCCGGATTCCCGGGCGGCCGCCGTCGTCGGCAAATGGACCTCGACCGTGGAGGACATGCAAACGCCGTACGTGGTGCCGCAGGACTGCGCCACACCGCGGGGTCCGCTGGTCTGCGCTCACCGACCTCGCGGGGCGGGATTGGCGTGCTGGCGCGACGCCGGGCGGGGGCGCTCGGGCGGACATCCTGCGGGCGATCCCGCGGGCAGAGGTCCGGCCGGGCCCGCGGGCGAGCGCCCCGCCGGAGGACTTCCCTTCTCGGTGTGGCTGTGGACCCGCAGGACATCGACGCCGCGCCATCGCACGACCTCGTCGCGCGCGACAACGTCACCGTCAACGTCAACCACCGCCTGCCGGGCTCGGTTCGAACTCCGGGGCTCTGAGGTGCTCGATACCTCATCGGACCCGATTCGAGGACTTCGCCTTCTTCGATCTCATCCCCCTCGACTGCCCCGCCGCCGGCCCGGAGGCCGGAGCAGTCGTCGAGACCGACCCCATCCATCTCGGCGACCCCGCCGAGAACTCCTCGATCCCACTACCACCATCACCGCCGCCGCCGGCCGACGCGATAGGAGCCTGACGTCATGAGGATCTTCCAGGACCCGGAGGCACCTCGTCCGCGAGCGCGCAGACGCCAGAAGTGGCAGCGCACGCGCCAGGCGATCGAGAATCTCGACCGCATCGAGCCGGGCATCGCTCATTCGATCGGCGACTCCCTGACCTATTGGAGGGGCCCGGCCGAGGGGCTGCTCGCAGCCTGGAGGACCGACGACGGATTCGTGGCCTCGCGCCGGTACCTCACCGTCCTCCACGCCGTTGACGCCGATCTCGCGGTCGAGGTCGTCCCCGTCGCGGAGGCGGATGTGCGAGCCCCTTACGACGACCTCAGCGACCGGGAAGTCCTGAGCGACACCGGGGCGAGCGCCAGGGCGAGCACCGCCACCGTTCCCGCCGGGGGCCTCGGCGTCGTCGAACTCGACGAGGCCTTCCGGCTGAGGCCCGGCAACGGCGGCCAGGCGGCGATCATCCGCGTCACCGTCGAGGGGGCGTCCTTCCCAAATAAGTAGGCGCTCCTAAGTAGGCGCTTCCGCCCGACCGGTTCTTCCCTATCCACCTTCCACCCGGTATTCCCCGGCTGGGGCTTTCCCGGCTCTCCACACCCGATTTCCCGTCAGAAAGGCACTCTCCCATGTCGTCCGAGACCAGAGCGCGAATCGGTCAATTCGCGCTTCTCACCATGACGGTGTCCGCCGTCTTCAATATCAGGAACGTCATCAACAACAACGTGGCGATCGGCCTGGCCTCGGCGCCGGCGTTCTTCCTGGCCACGATCCTGTACTTCGTGCCGTTCACGCTGATCATCGCCGAATTCGTCGCCATGAACCGCGACTCGGAGTCCGGCGTATACCAGTGGGTGAAGACCTCGATGGGCGGCCGCTGGGCCTTCATGGCCGCCTTCTGCTACTGGTTCGTGAACCTCTTCTTCTTCGCGTCCCTGCTGCCGCTCGTGCTGGTCTTCACCTCATACCTGGTCACGGGCGACGAGCAGACGATGTCGCCGTGGGCGATCACCGGGCTGTCGATCGTGATCTTCGCCGTGGCGACCTGGGTATCGACGAAGGGCGCCAGTGGATCGGCACGATCACGTCGGTGGGCGCGACCGCGGTACTCGTCCTCACCGGTGTTTTCGTCATCATGTCGCTCATCGCGCTGGCGGGCGGCGTGGAGCCGGCCACCCCGATCACCATGGGCGCGCTCGCTCCGGACACCTCGTCCTTCGCGACCACGTGGGCCTTCCTGGGGACGCTGGCCTGGATCATCCAGGGCGTGGGCGGCGCGGAGTCCGTCGGCGTGTTCTCAACGACCTGCGCGGCGGCGTCAAGGCCTTCGTGCGCACGATCGTCGTCGCCGGCCTCATGATCGGCCTGCTCTACGCGGTGGCCTCGCTGCTCGCGAACGTCTTCGTCCCGGTGGGCGGCCTGGAGCCGTCCAACGGCCCTGTTCGTGGTCATGGGCGCCGTCGGCGAGTACTTCGAATTCCGGTGCTGGTCACCTACCGCATTGTCGGGCTGATTCTGCTCGCGGCGACACTGGGATCGCTGCTCATGTGGACGTCGACGCCGGTCAAGATCTTCTTCTCGAGATCCCGCGAGGCGTGTTCGGGGAGAAGGTCATCGAGCTCAATGAGCACGGTATTCCGTGGCGGGCGGCGTGGCTGCAGTTCGCCATTGTGGTGCCGATCCTCATCATCCCGGCGCTGGGATCGGGCAATATCAACGACCTGCTCGAGATCGTCGTCAACATGACGGCGGCGACGGCGCTCATCCCGCCGCTGCTCATCCTGCTGGCCTACCTGGTGCTCCGGCTGCGCCACGATGGTGCGGAGCGCGAGTTCCGCATGGGCTCGCGAACCACGGGACTGGCGATCACGGTGTTCCTGCTGGCGGTGTTCAGCTTCGTCTTCATCGCGGGGACGACGCCGGTGGACCAGGCGCTGTGGCTCACGCTGGTGTACAACGTGGGCGGGGTGGTCGTGTCCTCGGTCTGGCGCTGGCGTGGTACCAGCGCTACATCAGGCGCCTGGCGGCCAGCGACCCGAGGCGGCCCGCGCCGAGCTCAGGGCGTCGGCAGCGGCGGGGGCGTCGGGGGTCGGCGTCAGGAGCGTCGGCGTCGGCGTCGGCGTCAGCGTCGGCCGAGGATGGTCGAAAGGCCGGCGGCAGGGCTCAGACGGCCGGCGAGGGCCGATGAGGCTGAGAGGCGGCCAGCGAGGCTGGCGAAGCTCAGAAGGCCGGCAAGGCGACCGGCGCTGAGGTTGGGGAGGTGACCGACACTGAGGGCGCGGCTGAGGCTGAGGCTGAGGATCAGGGTGAGGCCGCGGCCAAAACCATCGAAGCTGGCGACGAGAGCGCAGATGCGGCCGCAGGGCAAGGCCGATGCTGAGGGCGCCGATGCAGTCACGGAGTGAATAGAGGTGCAATGAGGGGTGCGCGGTGAGGGAACGGTGAGTAGCCGTTCCCTCACCGCGCACCCCGCTCCCTCTCGCACTCTCCACCCTGTACCTCCCTCGTCCCTCCGCACTCCCCATCCTGTACTTCCCTCGTCCCTCCGCACTCTCGCCCCGCATCCCCGTCGAGGTCGACTTTTTCGAACGAAACAGACGGTGGCACCGTTGATCTCGTTCGAAAAAGTCGACCTCGATGCAGGAGCACGGACCAATCACAAGATGTCACACATGTCGGCCGCCTCCCGCGTGAGCAACCGAGCGGCGTCCAGCACGTCTAACGGCTATAGCAAGGTATAGGGAAGTGTAGTGAAACGCTATACGTAGGTAGAGATCGTGCTACGATTTGGACCATGAGGGCGCATTATCGGGGGACCCTATCCGTAACCCGTCCGCCCCCAACGCCGACAGACGACCCGGCGCACTCGTTGGCCGCGACGACGCCATCCGGCCCTGGTCGATCGCTCTTCAGCGTGCAGAGCGCAACATCACCGACCAACCACTGATCCTCTATGGCCTTCGCGGCGTAGGAAAGACGGTTCTTCTCACAAGGCTCCGCCACGACGCCGAGGCACGAAGCTGGATCACCGTCCAGGTTGAGGCGGATCCCGATCGCCTTGCGCGAGATGCCTCGGCGAAGGACTCTATGCTCCACTCACCGATATCACACATCCATCCGCCGGAAAACGGCTAATTAGGGCACTTAAGACCGCCCTTTCATTCAAAGCCTCCTATGACGCTTCAGGAAAATGGGACTTTGGCATCGACCTCAAAAGAATTTCCTGGCGGCGGAGCCGACACTGGAATACTCGGAAACCGATCTGAAAAAATCATGAAAGATGTAGCGCTAGCTGCAGCTGAGAAGCAAGCAGGCCTAGCGATTCTTATTAATGAAAGCACAAAACCCTAAATAAAGACGAATCAGAAGACTCTAGCCGTTGTTGCCCAAGCCGCCGCTCAAGACAACTGGCCTGTTCTATTTGCGTTTGCAGGCCTCCCCAGTTTGCCGCAGGCTTTAGCGGAAGCAAAGTCATATTCTGAACGATTCCAATACATCAAAGTCGAAACTCTTGACGCAAAGGCAGCAAAGACTGCATTAATCCAACCAGCGGAAGAGGCTGGGGAGTCCTGGGATGACGACGCCGTTGATTACGTTGTCAAAGAATCAGGACGATACCCATATTTCATTCAGCAATTCGGCCAAGAAGCATGGAATACAGCAACTGGTTCAACGATTACACTCGCCGATGCTAGAGCTGGCGTCGCTACCGGCCACAACCAGCTTGACAACGGCTTCTTCCGCGCACGCTGGGATCGCACGACCACCGCAGAGAAACGCTACTTACGTGCTATGAGGCTTATTCATAGGGGTGTTGTTTGGGGTGTTTGTTGGTAATAGCGTGTCCTTAAGCGAAATTGACAACACTCGCCGAGAGAATCTTTGTTACTTAAGCCAATCCAACCAAGAAGCAAACCGCCATGACGAATAGTAGCACGAGAATCCCTCGGTGTGAGGTTATGGGCCTGTGCGAGGCCATTTTCGCCGAGAACCCCGATCTGCCGGTCTTCGGGAGGCGAGGGTGCTGGGCTGTTCCTGTGCGTGCGCCTGACCCTGACCTACCTGCGGCACAGCCTGCCCCAGGAGCTGCTCGCCGGCTCTACAGCGTCTCCCAGACCACCGTCTCCCGCGTCATCAGCACCGCCCCGGTGCCCGGGCTGGAAGTCAGTGTGCCATTGTGGAGACCTGGACCCGGCCCAGCTGATCATCGTTGGCACCCTGCTTCAGTGCTGGTCCTGGAAGGACCACCCCAGGCGCTGTCTCAGTAGCAAGACCACGGGCTGAACGTCCAGGTGGCCCTGCACCTCTCAGGGACCCTGGCCTGGGTGTCCGACCCCAGGACGGATGCACTTGACGCTCCAGGCCCTGCAGCAATATCGACGTCCCCGCCACCGACCTGCCCGACGGGGCGTCTACCCAGGCATATTGGCGACAAGGGGTACATCGGACTGGGCGCAGTGCTGAAAAGAAAACCCGCGAAACTTCCCTCCACCCAGACGACAAGGCCTACAACCGGGCCGTAACCCAGATCGCTACAAAGATCGAACGGTCATCGCCAACATCAGACCTGGAGAGTCCTGCACCGGCACCACAGAAGACCGCGACCTTCCGATATGCCCGCAGTCCCTAGAATCATATTCCACCTACACCCTATGAATAGCCTCTATATTGTCCCGGGAGACACAGGAATCGGGACTGGAGAGCTGTCCCGTCTCCAGAAAAAGACCAGCAGCCTTGGTCCTACTCAGTGCGAACCTTCTTCATAAAGGCCTCTATATGCCCCCGATCACGGTGTCGTCGTCTTTCACAGTTCCCGGCATGTCAGGATTCATCACCCGGCAGCCGAGATAGGTCAGAAGCCCTCATTCAATCTAGCCATTGTCGGCCCGCAAGAGCGAACGTAGCAAACAGCTCACTCCATATATACTCAATATTTGGAGAACGGCTTACAAAGATAGTTCTGTTATGCCGTCAAATCGATTGATGTCAGTCGCGCAGATGTGTACGGCAATATAATGTCATAATATTTTTATGGGATCATTACCCTGTAACGGCTCCAAGCATCCGCGCGACGTCCTTAATCAGTGCTTACCGTTAGCATCTGTGAAGGCCAGCTCAACGCCCGAGTACGCACTCGCCCTCGCCACCCCTCAGAGGCACGAAATTGCCGATTACCGGGAAAGCTTATTCATGAGCTCTCTCGTGTTTTGCGCAAGTTGTGCATGTTTTGCAGAGGGAGGCAGTCCTTAAGAGTCGTAGGGCGGGATGCGCGGTTGCCCGTTACCTTGGTGGTGGTCGCAGGGAGGAGTCTTGCGGCTGGGCCAGCGGTGGTCGGCATGATGTCTTGCCCTGTCTCATCAGAATGATCCGGGGGTGTTGTCACCGGCCGTCGCGAGGCGAACTGGTGACCGCTGATAAGGGGAACGACCCGCCGCTGCTGGTGAGGTCTAACGCATACGTGGGTGCGGGAACCGCTCGCCGAGGGCTGGCCCCGCACGCGCCGAACGAGAGGAGCCTGTCATGCAGGGTGGACGACATCGACGTCTTCATCGGCATCGATGTTGGCAAGAGCGAGCACTGGGCGACCGCCCTGACCAGCGGGCGAGTGCCCGCACGACAGGCCTGTGCCCAATGACGAGGCCCGCCTGCGCGAGGTCTACGAGCATCTCGGCGAGCACGGCCGGCTGCTGGTGGTCGTCGACCAGCCCGCCACTATCGGGGCCCTGGCAGTGGCGGTGGCCCAGGACACTGGGGCATCACCGTGGGCTACCCGCCTGGCCTGTCGATGAGGGCGCATCGCCGACCTGTCGCCCGGGTCTGCCAAGACGGACCAACGCGACGCAGCCGTGATCGCTAGCGCGGCCCGCACCATGCCGCACACGCTGAGGTCGATCACGTCCAGCGACGAGACGCCGCCGCGCTGAGCATGCTCACCGGCTTCGATCTGGACCTGGCCCGCCAGGTCAACCAGGTCTCCAACCGCATCCGCGGCCTGTCACGCAAATCCATCCCGCCCTCGAAGGAGTGCTGGGACCTTGGTTTGGAGCACGACAGCGTGCTGGAGGTGATCGCCACCTGGCCCACCCCGGCGGCGTTGAGGAAGGCAGGTAGAGCCCGGATCGATGCCAAACTCAAAGGCCAACGGGTGCCGGCGCCACGCCGCCTGGGCCCAGGCCATCGTCGAGGCCCTGAGCAAGCAGACCGTCACCGTCGCGAGGACCGACGCGCCGGTGTCGTCCTGCGCGCACCTGGCGCGCCAGCTCATCGCCCTGCACACCCAAAAGAGCGGATATCGCCGCCCAGGTCGAGGCTCTGGTGGAGGCCCACCTCTTTACCCGGTCCTGACCTCCATGCCCGGGGTCAGGGGTCAGGACCGCCGCTGTCTCTCCTGGCCGGGACTCTGGGCAAGACCTTCACCACGGGCGCGCACCTGGCCTCCTACGCCGGCCTGGCACCCGTCACGAGACGCTCGGGGTCCTCCATCCGCGGTGAGCACGTCTCTCATGGTGGCAACAAGCGCCTCAAACAGGCCATGTTCCTCTCAGCTGCTTCGCCCTGCGCACCGACCCGGTCTCCAGGGACCTACTACGAGCGCAAAAGAGCCCAGGGCAAGCCACGCAAGCCATCCTCGCCCTAGCCCACCGCCGCATCCCCACCCTGCACGCCATGATCCGCAACAACACCCTCTACAACCCCCAACCAGCCCAACCACTAACCACCACCGCTTGACACACCACATAGGAGCACCCCACCCGGGGCGCCTCGCAGTGAAGACCGGAGATGGCGAGGATTCCAGCCATCAACGGGGCTGCCGCACTCAACGCCGGCTTCATCCCTGACGATAAGGTCCCGGCCCTCGTGATCAGCACCGAACCCGCGTTAGCGACGCACACTTCGTCCACGACAACGCTCACGCGTCCTCGAGTGCCTCGCCCAGGCCCGGCCCGCTCCGAAGACAGCCCTACTCTGGTGTCGGCACGGCGCATCGCCCCCGCCAGGTGTCCAAAACGGAGGAGATTAGCCCGGCCACCATGCAGCGCGACACCGAAAACACACTGAAAACACAACGAAAACACCAGTCCATCGCACGGTTCCTTGAAGATACCTGGGCTATCGACACTCTAATCCTCCGTTTTTGGGACACACCCGGCCCAACAACTCCCCGACAACCGACCCCGCCAGCACGCCACCCACCGGAAACAACCGCCCCCGAGAACGACACGCAGAAACCCACGAATAAGCCTCCAAGAGGAAGCGTTCAGCTAGCCGTCGAGGGCTCGACTTCTTCGAATGAGATCGACGGTGGCACCGTCTCGTTTCATTCGAAAAGTCGACCTCGACGCATGTGGGGCCGGAGGCTAGGCCGGCACTCGGCAGCGAGCCCGCAACCCGGCCACCCGGCCGCAGGCCCACCGCCCGTCAGAACGCCGGAAGCACAGAGCCGTCGGTCCAGTTCTGCTCGATGTACGTCTTGAGCTCGGGGAGGTCATGAGTTCGGCGAGCTTCTGAGGTACTCGTTGTCCCTGTCCGCGGTGCGCACGACGAGCTCATTGGCGTAGGGGCTGTCCTCTGGCCTGCTCGAGGACCAGCGCGTCCTTGCTCGGCGTGAGGCCGGCGTCGAGCGCGTAGCTGCTGTTGATGACGGCGAGGTCCGCGTCGGCTCTGGAGTTGGCCACCTGCGCGCCATCGACCTTGGTGAACTCGAGATTCTTCGGGTTGTCCGTGATGTCGAGCTCCGTAGGCAGCTCGACGGAGGGGTCGAGGGTGATCAGGCCCGTCGACTCCACGAGCTCGGGCCTCGCGCAGTATTGGCGGGGTCGGAGTTGAGGATGACCTTTCCGCCGTCGGGCACCTGATCGACGGAGGTGTAGCCCTTGGAGGTGTAGATGCCCAGCGGCTCGACATGCACGTCGGCCAGTGAGGTGAATTCGTAGCCCTTCTCCTGCATCTGCTGGGCGAGAGTTGAGGCGTCTGGTAGAGTTGGCCGCCAGGGCGCCATCGTTCAGCGAGGAATTGGGCGTCTGGGTAGTCGTTGATCTCCTTGATCTCCAGGCTCAGGCCGGCGTCGGCGGCGAGGTTATCCTGAATCCACTGCAGGATGGTGACGTGGGGCTGCGGGGTGGCGCCGACGGTGATGGTGGCGGTGTCGCCGCTGACCTTGATGCCGTCCACTCCGGAGGAGGACTTGCCGCAGGCGGCCAGAGTCAGAGCGGCGGCGGCAGTGAGGCCTCCGGCGAGGACGGTACGGCGGGAGATGCTGGTGGTCATAGTGGTTCCTGTTCGTGAACGGCTCGAGGGCCTTGAGGGCAGGGAGAAACTGATGAGGTGTGCCGAGTCCCAAGCGACTTGCGCGCAGCCCGAAACGGCCGCATCAGCGAGCACTCACTCCCGGCTGGTCGAGGGCTCAGCGGTGGTCGACCAGCCGGCTGAGCATGTCGCCACAGACCTGGATGATGCCGACGATCGCCACGATGAGAACGACGACGATGACCATGACGTCGGTGTCGTTGCGCTGATAGCCGTGCTGAATGGCGAGGTCGCCCAGGCCGCCTCCGCCGACGGTGCCCGCCATGGCGGTGTAGCCGAGCAGGGTGATGATGGTGACGGTGGCGGAGCGGACGAGCGTGGGCAGAGCCTCGCGCACGAGCACGCCCCAGGTGATCTGACGACTGGATGCCCCCATCATGAGGGCGGCCTCGACCCTTGCCGTGCTCGACGTCGTTGATGGCGGTCTCGACCAGGCGCGCGTAGAAGGGATCGCCCCGACCGTGAGCGGCACGCAGGCGGCCTGCCAGCAGGGAGGTGCCCACGAGCATGCGGGTCAGCGGGATGATCGCGACCATGAGGATGATGAAGCGGGCATCGAGCGCGCCCATGTTGACGATCTGGGAGAGGGCCTCGTAGACGAGAAGCGATTGGGATGCTGGCCGCGCTTGCCGGTGGAGATGAGCGCCAGCCCGAGGAGAAGCCCGAGGATGATGGTCAGTCCCCGGACAGCAGGGTCATCTCCAGCGTCTCGATAGTGGCGGGCCACAGCCTGCGCTGGATGGCCGAGTTGTTGAACCAGGTGCCGTTCGGGCTCGAGCCGGCAGCCAGCGCGGTCGCCAGGCCCGGCGCCCTGACGGCGAGGGCGGATGCGGCTGTGGCCGTCAGAGCAGTCGGAATCATGAGCGCACCTCCGCGGTGATGCCGGCCTCCCGCAGGGCCGCAACGGCAGTCTGGGCACGATCGGCGGGAATGGTGAGGGCGAGCCGCCCGACCTGAGCGGTGCCGAGGGTCTCGAAGACGCCCCCGGCCACATCGGCGCCCTGCTCGGCCACCAGGGAGAGCACCTGGGCGGCGGCAGGCCTCGCCCGGGTGGGCGGTCAGGGCGACGTCAATGACGGCACTCTCAGCACTGTCAGTACTGCCAGCATGATCCGCGTCGCCGGCTCCATCGGCTTGGTCATCGGTGTCCTCGGCGTCCTCGGTGCTGCCGGCGACGAGGGCGGCGTTGGGCACGTCCGGGGGCGGCACGAGTTCGAGAGACAGCCGGGAATCGACGTCGGAGACGACGTCCTCGATGGGGCGGACTGAACGATCCGCCCGGCCTCCAGAAGGCTGACGGAGTCGCAGATCCTGCGGACGACGCTCATCTCGTGGGTGATGATGACGACGGTGACGCCGAGGCGGTCGCGGACGTCGCGGATGAGGTCGAGGATCGAGCGGGTCGTCTCGGGGTCGAGGGCGCTGGTGGGCTCGTCGCACAGGAGGACGGCGGGCTCGTCCGCCAGGGCCCGGGCGATGCCGACGCGCTGCTTCTGGCCGCCGGACAGCTGAGCGGGGTATGAGGAGCCGCGGTCCGCCAGGCCCACGAGCTCGAGCATCCGGGAGACCCGCTCGTGCCGCTGGCCCTTCTGGGCTCCGGCCAGGTCCAGGGGTAAGCGATGTTCTGGGCGGCGGTGCGCTGGGTCGAGGAGGTTGGCGTGCTGGAAGACTCATGCCGATGGCGCGCCGGGCCTTGCGCAGCTCGTTGGCGCTGAGGGGTGGTCAGGTCCTGGCCGGCGACGCGCACCTCGCCGTAGGGTTGGGCGCTCGAGGGCGGTCAGGGCAGCGCACGAGGGTGGGATTTGCCGGCGCCGGAGGTGCCGACGATGCCGTGGATGGAGCCGGCCGGGATGTTGAGGGAGAGCCCGTCCAGGGCGTGGACCCTGCGAGCCGTCGCGCAAGCGGTAGACCTTGTGGACGTCGCGCAGGAGATCGCGGACTCGTCCGCGTCAGGGGCGCCTGTCGGAGCTGCGGTCTCGTCCGGCTCGCCAGTGGTTGCGGGATTCACGCTCACTCGTTCCTCCATCGGTCCTGGCGGAAGCACCTGCACCGCTAAGCGGAGGTTGCTGCAAACGTCGATGAGCCAGGTCTCTCGGCTGCTCTAGATGGTCGATGGAACGGTATGCGTTACCGGCAGAGGACGCAAGTCCTAGGGCGTGAAGGATGCATCTCACGCATGCCTCGCGCACCACCCGCTGCTGCTGACCACTGTCCACTACTGCCCACTACTGCATGGTTTCCATAGCGGGGGCTTGACCTGAAACACGCACGAGCATCGTTACGGTGCTGTTGTCCCTGTCATGACGGAGGCGGTGGCGGCCGCTCCAACATAGTGAGCGTGGTGCGATGAGCTCCTACGGTTATGTCCCCTACGACTCCGGTGGTCGAGTTCGGTCTTCTCGCCCCGATCCGGCGCCTCCTGCTGGAGAGGGCCTGAGGTCAACCGTGCCCCCGGAGGACTCCCACAACATCGGCGCCTGGCGGTGGCGCATCCTGGCCGGGCTGGCACTGCTGACGGCCATTCCGATCCTGGCGCGGGTCCCGGGCATCACCCGCGATCTGAACGGGGAGTTGGCACCCAGCATCTGGAGGGGCTGGCTGGCCGGGATTCTGGATATGTTCGGCAATCTGTGGGACTCCATGACGCCTGTGGATCAGGGTCTGCTGATGGTGACGGCCGGGGCGCTGATCGTGCTGTCCGGGGTACTCTGGGGGCGGCATTCGAGGTGAGCGCTGGGAATGGCCATAGCTCGGTTCGGCGCATGATGCCGCCAGGTTCGTGCGTGATCCCAAGGAAACGGCTGCCGGGCATGTCTCCTCGCATACACCCGCCGAGATGGTCCTGGACGCCACAGTATGGGCGGCCGCCATAGCCGGCGTGTCGGCGGAGTCGCCCGCTATGGGCGCCAAGCAGCCCAAGAATCTCGCCGCTGGAACCAAGTCGAAAAAGCAGCCCGGGGTATGTCTGGACCACGCGCCGCCCACGCCGACCCCCCGCCGCACCCTGCGCCCCCAGGCGGGCCCGACAACGGTGCCATGTGGCGCCCAGCAGGAAGCGGATACGGCGGCAGCGGACGGCGCAAAGCACAGCCCGAACCGAGACCCGACATCGACCCCCGCGACGGCAGGGATCACAAGGGCCAGTACGCCGAGGGCAACTGGGGGATCCCATGCTCACGAACCCTCCGAATGGCAAGGAACCGAACAATACCGTAAGAACATGGAGGAGCTGGGCCACCCGCTGCGGGAGATCGTCAACGAAGCGCGCTGCGCGGATCAACGGCACCGGGAGACCGCGCTTCACGATAGGTTCATCCTGACCGAGGACGGCACCTGGGAGGCCTGGAAGTCAAATCGGGAGGCGGCCACTACGAAACGGATCAAACGGGCCTTCGACGCACAGGTCTCTGGACAATCCAGCATACGTCACACTCAGCGACGGACGAACCATCAAAATCACCCAAGTCCACGTAGAATACGTGGATAAACAACAATTCCCAGAATACCCACAATAAGGAGAGAGCGATGAGACGATTGGTCACCTGGACGGGTAGATAATGAATTTGGGCACTCTCGAGGATTCACCCTCACCCCAAACCCCGGAAAAAATAGCCGATGAATTTTCTCGCATGCTGACATATCCCACTTTCTTCACTGGGGAGAAGCGCTTCGCCCTGGGTGTGTGGGCGCTGCCCGAGGGCAAGACCCACCCCGACGAGGTCTCCAGGATGAGTGGGGAGTTCTACATGCAGGCGGCTGGTTCCAACCAGGGCGATGACGGTCGAGGTGCGAGTGCCCGACAGTACGGAGGGCTATGCCCACTACGTCGTGGCCCGCGAGCCGGTTCGGGACCCGAACACATGGGTGCCACTGTCCTGGAACAACGGAGGCGACGAGCCCTTCACCACCCACGTCCACCCCGAAAGAGGTCTTCACCGGCCAACAGGCCGTCCCCATCTTCCGCGCCTACATACTCACCGGCCAAACCCCACCCCCAACCTCCTACGCCGCATCAACATGTCTAACCGCGCTGAATCGCATGCGGCACGTCAAACCGTTCACTGCCGCGCTGCTGTTCCGCCGCCCCTCACTCAATCCGCTCAGACCGTGCCAGGATGCTCCACATGACCGAGACCGCCCCCCACCGAGCCCTCCGGGCCGACCGGGCCCGCCACGCATGCCGCGCACTGCGAGCCCACCGGCTCCGGCCTCGCCTCCCACCCGGCCACAGCGCCCCGCGTCTTCCGCACCCAAGGTGAGCACGGACATCCTGGGAGAGCCGTGGGTGGCTCGTCGCATCGATGTCGCCCTCAATGAAACTGCAGGCCCCCAGCGCGGACCACGCCGTCCTGGTCCACCAGCGCGGGCCGCCCCGGCTGCCGGCGCCCAAGGAGCCCCCGCCATGAACGGGCCGTCCTCTACCTTCACGGCCGCAACGACTACTTCTTCCAGACCCACCTGGCCGACGCCTTCCCTGCAAGCCGGCTACGAGTTCTACGCCCTGGACCTGCGGACCTGCGGGCGGGCGGGCATCGGCCACCCTCCCGCACGACGTGCGCGACCTGCGCATCCACGACGAGGAGATCAGCGAAAGCCCTGCGGATCATCCGCTCCGAGCACGGGCACGGCGTCGTCGTCCTCAACGGTCACTCCACCGGCGGACTGCAGGCGGTCATCTGGGCGGCGGACCACCCCGGCACCGTGGAGGCGCTGGTCCTCAACTCCCCTGGCTCCAGCTGAACGCCTCCGGGGCTCATCCGCTCCTACGGATCCGCCTACGTCGATGTGCTCTCCCGGCGCAGCCGGAGCGGATCATCGACAACCCGGCGGAGGCCAGGCTCGCAAGCGCCTGGCCGCCGAAGCCGCGAGCGCCCCGGGCCCGGACGGCGCAGAGGCAGGCGGCTCCGAACCGGTCGAGGCCGACCTCTACGTGCGGGTCCTGCACCGGCGCTGGGGCGGCGAGTGGGACTCGGGACCTGCAGGCTCAAGCCCTCGCCGGCCTTCCCGGTGAGAGCCGGATTCCTGGCTGGAATCCCGCCGGCTCCAACGGGAGGTGCGCCACGGGCTGGGCATCGAGGCGCCCGTACTCGTGTGCTGCTCGACGACGTCGAGCAGCCCTGAGGCGAGTCCGGAAGAGGCGCTGCACAGCGACATCGTGCTGTCGGTCGAGCAGATCATCGAGCGCGCCGCCTTCTCGGGACGGACGTCACCGTCCGGCAGATCCCCGGCGAGTGCACGACCTGGCACTCTCGCTCACCGGCGCGCGCGAGTACCTGGCCACCGTGACCGGCTGGCTGGACGAACACCTGGGATAAGCCAGAGCATGCCCGGATAAGCCCGGGTAAGCCCAGAGGAGCCGGGCCGCCCGGGCGCCGCCGGGGCGGCCCAACTCAGCACGCACGCCCGGCCGCTCCTCAACGCTGCTGCCGCTGCTCCGACAGCTCCACCAGTGCGGGAGTCACGGCATCGCACACGCGCTCGACGACATCAAGGGTCTCGACGAAGTCCTCCATCGTCCCGTACCAGGGGTCGGGCACATCCAGCTCGTAGCGGGCATCGGCGCCTGCCCAGTGCCGCTCCGCACCGGCAACCGGGTCGAATTCGCGGAACATGCGGATGCGATCGGCGTCGACGCCGAGGCGCTCGGCACGGCGCAGGAGTTCGCGGCGGTGGGCCGAGGTCATGGCCAGCACCAGGTCGGCGCCCGCGAGCTCGGCGTCCCGATCCGGTGGGCGGCGTGGCCGGCGATGGCGGCGGCGACCGCGCGGGCGGCGGCGTCACCGCCGGTGCCGTAGTCCCGCTCGGCCAGAAGGCGACGAGCACGGCGGTCGATGGGGTTGCCGCGCTCCTCGTCGGAGACGCCCGCGGAGATCACGACGACGCCGGTGCGCCCCGAGACGGGGACTCCGGCAGCGGTGAGGCGATCGATGAGCACGATCTCGGCCATGGCCGAGCGGCAGATGTTGCCGGTGCAGACCATGGAGACGTGTAAGGGGCGTCGCGGTGGCGGGGCGTCGGCAGGTCGGATGGCGTAATAGTGACGGGCATGCGGGCCAGGCTCTCGCTCATGGAGCGCCCTGGCAAGCCGGCTCTCCAGGGCTTTCCACGGCTCTCCAGTAGCTCTCTCAGCAGATCGAAGCGGCCTCATCAAACCTCATCAAAGCGACTTGCGCGGGCGTCAGAGCCTGAAAGGCCCCTCAGCCTCATCGCCTCAGCTTCTCAGCAAACCTCAATAAGCCCTCCCAGGACTGAGATACAGCCCGCGCGCGGGCCGGGCGTGAAAGGCTTCACCCATGCCGACAGCCCTGATCGCAGCCCCTGACCGCCGCCGTGGCGACCATCGCCTCCCTGGTCCTGGCGGCCGGACCGGCCGCTTCTGCCGCCCGAGAGTACGTGGCCCGTCTCGCCGCTTCGACGGATTCCGCACCCGCGCCGCAGGTCCGCCGCCCCTGGCTCCTGGAAAGGCGCTTCCAGGCGGTGATCGCACTCGTGCTGACGGTGCCCGTTCTCTGGCGGGGAGTCGACCGAGCCCTGCGGACACGCTTGTGGCGCTCCCATTGGTGGTCGTCCTGGGGGTTTGCCTGCTGCGTCGATGCCGTCAGCCACCGCCTGCCCAATCGACTGCTCGGCTGGGCGGCACTGTGGCTAATCGCCGCGACCGGATTGCGTCTCGGCGCCGAGATGCTCTCGTCGGCCCTGAGGAACGGAGACATCCGGGGCGGCCGAGCACTTGGAGCGCTGCTGGCCCCGTGGGCCGCGCTGCACTCGCCGCGCTCGGAATCGGATAGTCATGGTCGTCATGGCGCTGCTGCCCTCGGGATTGGGATTCAGGGACGTCAGCTGAGCGCGCTCTGCGCGCTGTGGCTCAGGCAGCTCAGCGCCGAGGCGCCCATCATGGGCATCATTCTGGGCTTCTTCACCGGCGGCCTGGCCGCTCTCGTGCTGATGGCCCTGCACCGGGCGGACCGCAAGACGGCAATCGCCTCTCGGCCCCTACCTGGGGGCGGGAGCCTGGCTGACGTGGCTGCTCGTCGTCTGACAACAGGCAGCCTCCAGCATCAGAGACGTCACGCAGGAAGGGTGTTGCACACCCAGTCGCGGCTCGCGCCAAACAGAGCAGCGATGAATCACGCCGCGCTCGGCAAGCCCGATCGCCCGTGCCATAGGCTCAACCCATGACCCGGTCCCATTCTGAGTCCGCTCGCCTCTACACCCTCCGCCCCAGCACCACCCGCACCGCCACCGACGTGGACGCCATCGCCGATCGCTACGTCGCACGTCTTGCCGACCTGTCCCCCGAGTTCGCCGTTTACAACGGCTGCCCGGTCGCCGCGGCGAGCTCGACGACTACTCCCAGAAGGCCTGGCTGCCCTGAGCGACCTGGACCGTTCAACCCCTGCGCGAGCTGGATGCCGTCTCACCCACGGACGACGTGGATCGCATCACCGTGGCCGCCATGCGCAGCGCCTCGGGGTGAGCGTGGACCTGGCCGACGCCGGCGAGGAGCTGCGCTGCCTGAACGTCGTCGTCGCCGGTACAGAGCCTGCGGGACGGATTCGACAACATGCCCACCCTGCACTGAGGGAGGACTGGGCGGACTTCGCCTCCGCCCTGCGCGACGTCCCCGGGCGCTGGACCAGTACGCCCAGTGCCCTGCGTCTGGCGCTCTCCTGCGGCGACGTCGCGGCGCGGCGCCAGGTCGAGGCCGTCATTTCCCAAGCGCACATCCAGGCCGCGGAGGACACGAGCTCCTACACGGCCCTGGTCGACAGCGCCGTCACCGCCGACGGCGCACCCGCTGTCGGCGGTGATGGCCGAGGATGTGCGCTCGGCCGCCGCCACCGCTCGGAAGGGCTACGTCCGCATCGCCCAGGTGCTGACCGATGAGATCCTGCCGCATGCGGGCAACACCGACGCCGTGGGCCGGGAGCGCTATGAGCGCTTCAGCCGGCATTTCCTGGGCGCTGTGGTCGACCTGGATGAGACCTACGAATGGGGCCGGGAGCGCCTGGCCGCGATTGACGCCGAGCAGCGGGCGATCGCCGAGCAGCTCTACGGGCCCGGGGTGAGCGTGCGCGAGGCTCTGGACCGGCTCAACACCGACCCCGAGCGCACCATCCGCACGGCACGCGGGCGCTGCAGGCATGGATGCAGGAGACCTCCGACGCTGCGATAGCGGCTCTCGACGGGGTCCACTTCGACATCCCGCCCGCTGCGAACCCTGAGTGCCGCATAGCGCCGTCGGCCACCGGCGGCATCTACTACACCGGGCCCGAGTGACGACTTCTCCCGGCCGGGGCGCATGTGATGGTCGGTGCCGGCGGGGACCGAGGACTTCGCCGCCTGGCAGGAGCGCACCACCGTCTTCCACGAGGGCGTGCCCGGCCACCATCTGCAGATCGGCATGCAGACCCTCCTGCGCGACGAGCTCAACTCCTGGCGCCGCCTGGTCTGCTGGGTGAGCGGGCAGCGGCGAGGGCTGGGCCCTGTACGCCGAGAAGCTCGCGAGCGGACCTGGGTTTTCAGGATGATCCGGGCGACCGCATGGGCATGCTCGACTCCCAGCGCCTGCGCGCGGCCCGGTCGTCCTCGACATCGGTGTGCACCTGGGCAGGGAGCGGCCGCCCGAGCTGACGGATCTGCCCGGCGTGGGCGAGGGCATCTGGGATGTGGGCAGCGCCTGGGCATTCCTGCGGCACAACGTGGCGATGGATGAGTCCTTTCTGCGCTTCGAGTTGGACCGCTACCTGGGGTGGCCGGGGCAGGCGCCGTCGTACGCGGTCGGGCAGCGATTGTGGGAGGACGCGCGGGATCGCGCGCTCGCGAGCGGGGCGAGTCCGAAGGACTTCCACGCCCGAGCGCTGCGCCTGGGCAGCGTGGGACTGGACGTCCTGCGCGAGGCCCTCGCCTAGCACCTGGCACCGCCGAGATCGGTCGTACTCCGCCACGAGATCGGTCCGGTTCCGCGCCGAGATCGGTCGCTATCCGCGCCGAGATCGGTCGCAACCCGCATCGAGATCGGTCGTACTCCGCACCGAAATCGGTTCAGCCCCAGAAGTTCTCGACATCGACGGCGCCGCCGGCGGCCTCGAAGTCGGCGCGCACGGCCCGGCGGAAGTCGGCGTCGTACAGCCAGTCCAGAGCGACGGCCGCCAGCCCGTAAGCGCCGTCGACCGCGGCCCCGTCCCCTGAAGGCGAGCCGGCGGCCTCTCCATCTCCCGAGTGTGGAGGGCGACATCGGGACGGTCGGTGACCCTGATGAGCGGGTGGATGCCGGGCACGCACTGGGAGACATTGCCGAAGTCGGTGCCCGCCGCGATCGTCTCGGGCACGACCCCGGTGGGCAGCGGATCACGGCCGCGCTCGCGCTGGGAACGGACCCAGGCGGCGGTGAGCGGCCCGTTGGTGCGCACCGGCATTTCATTGGTGTACTCGGGGGCTGATGATCTCGACTCCAGTGCCGGTCATCAGGGCGGCGCCGCGCAGAAGATCCTCCACGCGCCCCACCAGGTCCTTGAGGGTCTCGGGATACTTCGAGCGCACGAAGATATTCAGCTCACTGCGCTCGGGAATGACATTGGGAACCCGACCGCCATCCACCACGACGGCGTGAAGGCGGTCCATGGGCAGGATCTGCTGGCGCATCATGCCGATCCCGGCAAGGGCGAGGGAGGCGGCATCAAGGGGCGTTGCGCCCCATGAAGGGCTGCGACGCGGCATGCGCGGCCACGCCTGTGAACACGGCACGGATACGACGCACCCCCAGCCAGGTCTGATCGGCCAGGTCGTAGGCGTAGGAATGGGTCTGAATGGCAGCATCAACGCCGTCGAGCATGCCGCGCCGGGCGAGGATCTCCTTGGCGGTGTCGGGCTCCTCGGCAGGAGTGGTCTGAAGAATGATCCGACCGGGCAGACGCGACGTCCCTCATGGAGCGCCAGAGCGGCTAATGCGAGGAAGGCGCCCACCGAGTTGGCGCACATGACATTGTGTCCGCAGGCATGGCCGATACCGGGCAGGGCGTCGTATTCGGCAAGAATGGCAATGGTGGGGGCGGGGCGCTCGCAGCAGAACCGGCGGTGCCGGCAGATGCCGGCAGTGCCGGCAGTGCCAGCAGTACTGACTGAACCGGCAGAACCGGCAGGGCTCAGTCGCCCCGTCCCGATCTCGGCGCGCAAAGCCGTATCCATGTCGTAGACCCCGACTCGGGGCTGAATACCATGGGCCCGCAAGAGGTCAGCCACCGCGGCCACCGCATGATGCTCGCGGTATCCGACCTCGGGATGGGCATGAATATCGATGCGATAGGGAGATGATCTCGGGGCGTAGTCGGCGATGGCGTCGGCCAGGGCGGCGCGCAGGGCCGACGGGCGCCGGCATTCTCGGACAGGGCGACGGCGGAGCCGCGGCAGCGGTGCGGGCGGCGGTTTACGGCAGCTGCGCTCCTGAACGGCACGACATGGCTCAGACGGGCGGGAGAGGTCACGCACACGACCATCATGCCGCGTCAGGACGGCGCCGCCACTCGACAGCGCCGGCAGACTCGAACCGTTCCGGTCAGGCGCCGAGCCTGTTGTTCGCGCCCTGTTTGGTCATGCCCAGGATGCTCCCGATCTGCTGCCAGGAGCGCCCGTTCTCGCGCGCCCGGACAACAGCCGCATCGAGATCGGCCTCGGCGGCGGCGAGCCGGAGCTGGGCCATGGTGATGCCCATCAGGTAGGGATCACTGGTCCAGGTCGTCACGTCAGGCCCCTGCCCGATGTTGGCCTGCTCGATCTCGTGGAGCATCTTCTTCATGCTGCGCATGGTCATCGCCTCCTGGCGTACTTCGATCGAGCTCTCCTGGCATGGAAGACCTGCCCCATCTCATCGACCGCGACCTCGAGCAGATCACCGAGTCGATCCGATCCCGAGAACCATGACGTACCCGTCATGGAAGTGCACTCGCAGGGGTGACGGAGCGCCTGCTCGATGTCCTCGCGCTCGACGCCGTGCCTGAAGGCTCTCCGCTGGTACCCCATTCGGTCACTGTAGTTGCCAAATCGTTACATACACGGAGCCTCGCCGTTGCCCCGGCCGGGTATGCATCTCGAGGGCCGGGTCATCTGCACCTGAGCGCCTCGCCAACGGCGCAGTCGTCGGGCGTCATTCCCACAGCGTGTTCAGCGGCAGGGCCCCACAATCCCTCGGCGTAGCGCATCGGCTCATCCACAGGGGCGAGGACGACGCCCCAGCCAGCTCGGTCCCCAGCTTCCGCTTCCAGGTCCGTCAGACCGGCGGAGTGCCGGCCGGTCAGTCCCGCAGCCGACTTCACCTCGACGGCGATGACACGACCATCGCCGAGCTCGATGATGACATCGACCTCAAGACCTCGACGGTCCCGGTAGTGGTACAGCCGGTGGTCGACCTCGGCCCAACCCGCCTGAGCACTCAACTCGCCAACGACGAGATCCTTCGAGAGCGCCCGAAAACCTTGCCGCCGCGCACGACGTCCTTGAGCAGGGCCGACGCTCGCACCGCACAGCCAGGCTGCAAGACCGAGTCCCCACCCGCACCTTGCGCCTTCCGATCTCGCGAGCGGTCAGGTTCACGGCCCATGGATGAAGATCCTCTGTGAGGTAGAGCCGGTCGAGGGCGTCCAGGTAACCGGTGACAGAGGCGGCGGACAGTGCAGCCTCCTGAGCGATCCGGGCTTTGGACGAGCTCACCGGACTGATTGGCGGCGATGAGTCTCAGCACAGCAGCGAGTCGCAGCGGATCCAGTCGGCCGCCGCCCTCCCGGGCGTCCACGCCCAACAGGCGCTCGACGTAGTCGGACAGCCAGGCTGTGCGCAGCCTCGTGCCCGCCTCCCGAATACTGGGGTAACCACCGCGCAGAAGCAGCTCGACGACGTCGACGCGCGACGGCGGGACCGCGACTGCCAGTCCGGCAGGATCATCGATCCGTTCCAGCAGTCGATCGACGAAGGCGCCGCGCCCCAGGCTGCCCGCAGCTCGGCCTGACTGAGCGGGTGAAGACGCACGCTGAGGGGCTCGCCCCGCCAACGAATCACTTGTCTCCGCGGATCCGCGCCACATCCGACGAGCCGGTGAGGATGAATCGACCGGTCGCCGGTCGCGGTCGACCGCCGCCTTGACGGCGAGCGTCAGTTCAGGAAGGCGCTGCACCTCATCAATGACGAGCAGACCATCACCCGCCTGCTCCACGAAGCCGCGCGGGTCCTCCCGGGCAGCATCCAGAGCGCCCGAGTCGTCCAATGTGAGCGAGCGGGACCCATCGGGGCGAGCATCCGGGCGAGCGTCGACTTTCCCGTCGACGGGCGCCCTGGACGACGAGCACGGGAGAGAAGCCCAGATACTCACGAGCCCCTGCCCAGCACACCACGATCGAGGACTCCTCCATAGTTCGACTATAGCCGACAATATCGCCCTATTCTGCGACATCCATAGAACGCCACGACCCAACCCGCACATTCGCCTACAGTCATCACATAGTTTCGCCACGGACGATCCCATAGTTTTGCCGCTACAAATCTTGCGACAAACAGCTCTTGCGCCTCACACCTCCGGATGGGTCCGACGCCGCTCAGCGAGGGTGCGCCACACCCCCAGCGTGGCGGCAGGACCGATCGGCTCCAGATCCACCCAGGGGTCGTCCAGCAGCACGGGCACGCCCTCGAGCCGGTCGGGCACGAACTCGCGTCCGCGCGTCACCACCAGGGTGAGGTCGCGCAGCGCATCCAGACTCGCGCGGGTCCCCGCCACTGCGATGAGATCGGCCTCGAATCCTCGGCCAGCACCCCGGTGATGCCCGCGCATCCGATGGCGGCGGCCGCCCGCGACGTCGCCGCGAGGGATCACCTCGGCACGCGGCAGTCCCACCCACTCCAGCGCCTCGAGCCCGGCGACGTAGCCGCGCTGCGGCACAGCGGGGATCCCGGCGTCGTGCCCGGCGACGATCTTGACGCCGTGCTCCCACAACTGGCGCGCGGGCGGGGCGGCCAGGAGTCGTCGCGCCGGAGCATCTGGGGCATGTCGGCGGTGATGGTGCGAGTCGACGTACACGCCGGCGCGGGCCATCTCGTCGGCCAGGGCCGGGTCGAACTCGCTGCGGCCGTCAGCGGTGATGAAGGAGGCGTGGGCAACGTAGTCGACACCCGCGCGCACGGCCCGCTCAATGCCCTGAACGCCGTGGGCGTGGGCGGCCGTCCACTTGCCCAGGCGGTGCGCCTCGGCGATGAGCACGTCGAGCTCGCCCTGGCTGAACTGGGCGAACCAGGGAGCGGAGCCGCCCGTCATGAAGCCGCCGGTGGCCATGACCTTGATCGTATCGACCCCCATCTTGTGGTGGTGGCGCACCTCGTAGCGGATCTGATCGAGGGAGTCGACCTCGCGCCGGCGTGGTAGGAGTGCCCGGCGGTGGTGGTGATCTGCGGCGGAGGCGACCACCCGAGGCCCGCGCACATCCCCGTTGTCTATGGCCTCGCGCACGGCCACGTCGATGTAGTGCCGCGCCCCCAGGCTCTGAGTACTGGTGACGCCGACGCTGAGCAGTTCGCGGGCGGAGCGCGCGGCGTTGAGGGTGAGGCGGGCGACCTCATGGGGCCGTAGTCGGGGTATTCGACGGCGGTACCGGAGGTGAGCAGATGGTCGTGGGTCTCGATGAGACCGGGCATAAGCGTGGAGCCGGGCAGGGTCGAGGCGCCCGATGTCGGCAACGGCCAGGTCGGTCCGGGAGGACAGGTGCGCCTCCCGCCTCGGCGACGGTGCCCACGAACAGGATGCGCTTGTGGTCCAGCAGCACGGCGCCTGCCTCCCGGCGCGCCGGGCGGCCTCGGCCGGGCCCGCGCCCCGCCGTCGGGCCCGACGTCGGAACATCGCCGACGACCTCGGAGTGCCGGGCGCGTCGCCACGGCGCCCCGTGATGAGGCGGTCGGCGGTCAGCAGAACGGTAGAGCGGCCGTCGAGGCGCTCACCGCCATCAGTGGGAGGAGTGGTCCACCCGGTGATCTCACCGGGGGCAGGGAGGGGATAGTCGGTCATGAGGCCAGGATCGCAGGTTTTCGCGGTTCTGGCGCTTCAGCCTCGCAGGACGGGACGCCTCGGAGCGCGCACGGCCCGCTCAGCCCCGCGGCATGATGAAGGAACTGCCGAGCGCGAAGGGGAAGCCCGGCTTGAGCACGGCATCCACGACCGGTTGGGCCAGCTCGATGAGGCCCTCGGTCTCGAAGCTCTGCTCGCCGTCGGGCCCCGAGGAGGCGAGGAGGCGGGAGTAGGGCGCATCGATGTCGAGCAGAGCCATGCCATCGGCGTGGGTGGCGCGCTCCCAGGCGCCGCCCTCCATCTCGAGCAGAGTACCCAGCGTGGAAGTGCATGACCTGCTCGCCATCGACGGTATCGACGTCGCTGGGCACGCTGAGCACATGATGGGGCTCAGGGGATCGCGCGGGGCGCGCAGGGTGAACAGGAGAATGGCGCTGTCGCGGGCGGCGCGCAGCATGAGCCGCGCCAGGTGAACGGTGAAGCCGGTGATGTCGAAGTCGGCGGGGCTGGAGCCCATGGCCTCTTCGACGGTCAGCGCCGGCGATAGGGGACGGCGGCTCCGCGCCTGGGGGTCGTTGAAGGCTCGCCGACCCGTGGGGGCCCTCGCCCGCAGGCGCAGGATCGGGCCGAACTCGGCAGGCTCGGCATTGGCCCCGACGTCGTCGGGATCGGAGCCGGGCGCCAGCAGAGTGCCGGTCTCCACGATCTCGACCCAGCCGTCAGGGAGCGGTCGAGGGGCCGGGCTCGGTCTCGACCACCCCATGCCGAGCACCGTGGCGAAGTCGGTGCCGTCCGGTTGCACGATGCCAGGTGATCTCGGCGTCGTCATGCCAGATGGGGACGACTCCGTTGAAAGGGATCCCGAAGCGGACGTGCCTCAGGAGCCGCGTGCCTGCCTCGAGCGGGGGCGGCGGCGTGCCTGCCCCGCCGGGCGTGCCGGGCGCGTCGAGAGCGCCGGGTGTCCGGGCCTCCCAGGCCTCCCGAAGGTGAGTCGAGGGATCGGCGTCCCGGAAGAGCTGGTGCTGGCATCGTCGTGCTTCCCCACGAAGTACTCGCTCATGACAGCAGCCTACAGGGGCGCATCCCGCAGCCGGCGCGGCGCTCGCGTGCGGCCGGCGGTAGAACTGCAGGCGAGAGGAGATGCACGATGCTGGATGCGAATGCGCTCGGCGCCCCGGTACATCTCGTGCCCCTCGGCGCCCCCGGGGCTGCTCCGGGGGTGCGCCGAGGGAGTGCTCCGGGGGCACCGGGGCGCATCGCACCTGACGTCAGAGAATCGGCTCGGACGTATCAGCCGTTCTTGGCCGTCACCTTCGCACGGTTCGAGTACGCCTCATACACCTTGCCGCTGCCCTTCTCGCTCAGGGCCCCCGTTCGTAGACGAGGGTCATGGCGCCCTCGGGCAGGGGTGAGGGCTTGCCGCCCTTCTCCCAGGCTTCAAAGGGCAAACCATCCATCAACGTGATTGGTGCCGTAGTCATCGATGCTGATCGGGTCCAGGCCGGCCTGCTTGATGTCGTCCTCAAGGCCTGAGAACCTGACGGTGGCATCGTGATACTTGTCGTTATCGTCGCTCAGCTTCAGGGTGTCATCGGTCTCAGTATTGAATGAAAGGTTGCCCGAGAATTCCAGGGTGCAGTGCAACAGGTAGATCGTCTCGTTCTCGCTGGAGGACAGCTCAGCGAACTGCGGGGCATCGAAGTCGGAGATCAGCTGGTCGCAGGTCTCGGTCAGGCCGATGGCCTCATCGGTGAAGGTGATGGGCTCGATCTCCTGAGCACCGGCCGCAGAGGCCGGGCCCGATGGGCTGGATGTCGCGCCGGCGGTCGCCGTGCCTGCGCCTGGGCCCGGCTGCGCGACTTCGTCCTCACAGGGCGGACAGTCCAACGGCGCAGGCTGCGACGGCGACAATGCTGAGAATTCTAACGGTGGTACGCATAAAGGGATTCCGTTCGATTTGAGAGGGTCGGTGACGGAGACCAGTGTGCTGAATGCGCGTCATTGCAGCGATGGTACGCATCCCCGGGGCAGGCTCCCAGGGGAAGCCTTCCCGAGACGCCGTCGCCACCCTTTCCCCGACTCTCACCGAGATCGGTCCGGTTCCGCCGCGAGATCGGTCGTGCTCCGCGCCGAGATCGGTCCCACATCCGGCTCGAAATCGGTCGTACTCCGCACCGAGTTCAGTCCACTTCCGGCTCGAGATCGGTCCGCTTCAGCCCGCCAACCCGACGTCGAGACGCGACGACGAGCTCGGAGCGAAGGCCACATGCCACGCACCTCGGAACCGCCAGCGAACGGCAGACCCGCGGAACCGGACCGATCTCGGCGTGGGTACGACCGATCGCGAGCCGGAGAGCGACCGATCTCGGCTCAGCCGTTCTTGACCGTCACCTTCGAGCGAGACGCATGCGCCTCGTCGCCCTATATCGCCACCACCGGTGGCGGCCCCCCGCTCATAGGACAGGGTCATGGCATCCTCGGGCAGGGGCTTGGCTGGTGCTGTCGCCCATGGCGACAAACCCGTACCACCGTCGACATGGCTGGCGCCATGGTCGTCAGAAAGTAATCGGATGCAGCCCGCCTGCGTCATGTCGTCCTTGAGGTTGTCCTGCATGAGGACGACGAAATGATACGCGTCGTTGTCATCATTGAGATTCAGGGGTGTTGTCGGCCTCGGAGGTGAACGAGAGAAGTCGTCCGAGAAGTCCAGGGTGCAGTGCACCAGGTAGACCGTATCGTTCGCCTCGAAGCCTGCGCCTTGTACGTCGGGGTGTCGAAGTCCGAGACGATCTGGTCGCAGGTCTGGGTCAGGCCGATGGCTTCGTCGGTGAAGGTGACGGGCGCGATCTCCTGAGCCCCGGCCTCAGTGCTCTGACCCGTTGCCTGCACAGCCGAGTCCGTCGAGCCGCCGGACACCTGACTCGTCAGGGGCGCCCGTGTCAGAAGCCGGGCCGCTGCGTCCTGCCCGTCCTACTCCCGCAGGCGGACATCCCGACGGCGCAGGCAGCGGCGGCGACAGCACTGAGGATCTTCACGATGGTGCGCATACGAGGTTCCGTTCTCTTGCGGGGAGCGATGACGGAGTCAGAGTGTGCTCGATGCGGCACGGCCGAGCCGAGTCGGCCCCCTTTCGCGAGATCGGCAAGACGGCCAGACGAGGGCGGCAGACAGCCAGAACAGCAGCATCTGCCGAGCAGACTGCAGAGCCTCTGCTCAGCGCCCGCTGCTCAGCAGGGACGTGCAGCACGGCCGGGGCGGCGTAGCGACGGGGGTGGGAACCCGCGTTGACGATCTCCAGAAGACCGAGCTCGACGAATTGGCCGACAAGCCCATTGGCCCTCCCGTAGGACAGCCCCATCTCCCTTTCGACCTTGCGAACGGTGAAGGACGGATTGGCCACGGCGGGAGTCGACGAGGTCGAATGCATGGGCCGAGCGCAGCGATGACGCCTGACCTGCTCCCGAAGATCCTCCTGCACTGCGACCAGCGCCAGCATCTGCTCCTTCGTCCCGGTCGCGGCATCGGCGAGGCCGCGGGCGAAGAAGGACAGGAAGGAGTCCCAGTCGCCGTCCGTGCTCACGCCGAGAAGCGTGTCAGTAGTACTCGGTGCGGCGAGCCTCGAACCAGGGTGAGACGGTGAGGGCTCGGCTCCGACAACAGCCCTGTGTTCAGGAGTGTCAGGACAATGAGGTACCGCCCGAGGCGGCCGTTGCCGTCGCGGAAGGGATGAAGCGTCTCGAACTGGTAGTGGGCCATGCCCGCCACGACAACCGGGTCGATGCGGTCGGAATGATCTGCTCCGAGCCAGTCGACGAGCGCCGCGACACCCGCGCGCAGCTGATCCCCCGGCGGCGCGGGAACGAACCTGCCGGCTTCAACCGGCACGCTTCGGGGCCCTGCCACATCGCGACGTCCGATGACGACTTGACTCGCGCAGCCGCCCGGACTCCTTCTCCAATGGTGTTCCGCGCATAAGGCGCCCCTGGAGGTCCTCAATGAGGGTCAGGGTGAGCGGACGTCCTTCATTCATCCAGTCGAAGCCGAGCCGAGCCATACCGGCGTAGTTGAGGATCTCAGTCATCTCAATGGACGCCGACATATCGTCGTCCGCCTTGAGTACCTCGTCGAGCGGAGCGTACGTCCCCTCGAGCGCTGATGTGGACTGCGCTTCTCGACGCAGCGACGGTGTCCGAAGCAAGTGCGGGGTTGGGAAGTCGCCGCGCCGTAGCATCAAGAGCTGCGAGCGCCCGACCCGCCGCCGCAATGGTCCGATAGGTCGTGCCGGAGAGTTGCGGCTCTTCCTCTCCCAGGGGAACCGGGATGAAGGCGTGATGACGCCAACTGCCCAGATGCAGGTCAGATCCGCTGATCTCGACCAGTTCTCCCATCGACGGGTTCCTGAACATCTTCACGTCCACGATGTCACGCTAACGGGAGTTGTGTGACATGATCAAGGAGAACTTTTCACACAAACCCCCATTGTGTGAAAAGTTGTCGGCGGACATGTCACACATATGACATGAGCCGAGCACCCCGGCGGATCGGCACCCCGGAGCACCCAGAGCCGCCAGCCCCCCCGAGTCCACGGAGCCCCCAAAGACACACGGCGGACTCCCGGTTGCGGGGCATTATGAGGCGCACTGCTCGCTATCGCCTCAGGCCCCAATTCCCCGATCGCGCTGTCGCCTGCGCCTGCCGCTCGGCCTTGCGCGAGCGCTCCCAGCGCTGGACCGGGCGTGCGGTCAGTGCCAGAAGAGCCAGAACCCCCAGCCCCGACGTCACGATGAGGGAGGCCGTGGCTGCCCGCACCCCGACGGCGGAGACCTGGGACATGTCCGTCAGAACGGCGAGCGTCAGCGTCGCGAGGAGGGCGATCCGGCCGCGCGGGTGCCCGTGCCAGGCCGCCAGCCCCAGTGCCGCCACAGTCGCAATCACTGGCGGCCGAGAAGAAGCTGACCACCCTGTAGACGAGCCCAGTGGCCCCGGCCACGCCCTCGCCGGCGAGGGTCCGCCGCCACACACATCGGGATCGCGGATGAGTTGAGCCGACTGCACCCCGACCAGCAGCATGATGAGGATCAGGGCAACGAGCGGCTGGGGCGGCCGCTGACGGTTCGCCTGGGCGTCCGCCGCTCGCGCCCGGGCCAGCTCCACGGAGTCCACCGACTCCGGAACGACGACGTCCAGGTCAGCACGTAGAGGTCGCCGTCGGTCTCCACCCGGTCCCGCCGCCGTTCTTGTCGTGGTAGGCGGTGAAGAAGTCCAGCCACACCCCCAGGTCCGCCTCCGCATTGGCCCAGCGGACGTCGTCGACCACGAAGTTGCGCTCGATGTCGATATCCGCATCGATCTTGTGGGTGACCTGGAAGGTGAGGCGCTCAGCCTCACGGAGCGGTCGTAGGGTCGCGCCGGCCAGCCAATCCACGCTGCGCCCGCCGGGCAGGACCCAGTCGGCCGGGGTGTGCCAGAAGCGCACGTGGTGGCGCTGGGAGGGATTGCCCTCGACCTCCTTCTGGTAGGCGAAGTCCTGGCCGCGCCCGAAGAGCACCAGGGTGGAGACCGGAGCCGCCGGGTAGGGGAGCGGCGCAGCAGGAGGAGACGACGATGCGCAGGGCGGAGCGCGGCGTGATCGCGTCGGCGCGCACCCAGCCGGCTGCTCGCATCGCCGCATGGATATCGTCCTCGTCCCCGTGAACCGCCAGGTTGACGGGGTCGCCCAGGAGACCGTCCGGAGTGCGCGTGCGACCGATGAAGTAGTCGGGCACGTACAGCCAGGTGAGGACCTGGTGAACGCGAGGGATGGCCAGATAGGCCAGCACCGCCCAGAAGAGCACCGAGTTGAGCGCCAGCCAGGGTCCAGGTGCCACCCCGAACCGATGAGCAGCCAGGCCAACCACAACGTGGCAGCGGCGGCAACGGCGAAGAACACCGCGTCAATGATGTCGTCCAGACCCCAGCCGCGCGCCTTGACCTCCGTGACCTTCCCGGACGCGCCGGGGCGGCGGTACACGGAGCGGCGCAGTCGGCCGCGGCCGGGTCGTCACGGGATCACTCATGGGTGCCAGGCTACCGAGCGATCACACCCCTCGGGCGGGAAGGCCGGGTGCCCGACGGCGGGGCGCAGCGCCCGCCAGAGCGCGTGCGGCGTCGAGCAGCTCCTGAGCCAGGACGGGGTCAAGGTCCTCGTCATAGTCGGCCTCCCGGTCGACGCTCAGAGTGGAATCGGTGCAGGCGTAGGCCGCCACGCTCGTGCGGCTGGCCACGCTCCCGGTGGACAGCTCGAGGGCGCTCAGGCCATTGCAGTCGGCGACGGCGCGGATGAGGGCCAGATCGTCTCGTCGGAGGTGAGCCGATGGTCCTGATCGCCTTTGAGTTCGCAGACGCTGATCCTCGTCAGGCCGCTCTCGCCACCGTAGGCCTGCAATGTGCTCCCGTACTTGCTGCGCTCCTCCGTGGCCAGGAGCGCATTGATAGGGCGTGGTGTCGATCGCCCGCCCAGGCTCGAGATAGAGCTCGACGGACCGCTTCCCGCTGGAGAAGGTCTGCTTGTGAGTAGAGCGCCGCCTCGCCGCTGCTCTCGCCGCTCCCGCCGCTCTGCGGCGCCTAGAAGGTCTTCCGGTATCTGAAGGTCCAGGTCCTCCGGGACCGTGTCGTGCTTGTCGTACTCCACCTCGACATGCTTTCTGTCCAGGGTCACCGACCGGGCGCTGGTACCCGCACGTGTCAGCGCAAGAGTCAGGGCCGGGCGGGCCAGCTCGTGCTTGTTGTCGCCCAGCTGAGTCTCCATGCGCGGGGAGGCCGCCAACCTTCCAGGACAGCGCAACCGTCACGTTTGACGCGGCGGCTGCGGCGATCTCGTTTGCCAGCTCCTGCTCCGCTCCGGTGAGCAGGGTGATGACCTCCTCCGCTCCGGTCTCCGCGCGAAGATCCGCGGTCGTCATGATTCCCGTGTTGTTCCAGTACCCGGCCTGTGCGTCACAGGTGGTGACGGCCTCCTGCGCGCAGAAGTAGTCCCGGGCGGCCTGGGCGAGCGCCACGTCCTCCTGAGGAGGATCTGGCCGCGGTTTTTGGAAAAGGGCCAGCCATAGGTGCCGCGCGCAGACGACCAGCACCAGCGCTGCGACCACGAGCAGCACCAGGAGGATCCGGGCCCACACTGAAACGCGTGTGAACATAAGCCCAGCATAGAGTTGCTGGAAGGGCGGCACGAGTCTTAGCTCACATGCAGCTTCCTTCTCGGCCTCCCGAGTCGCTCGCTATCGGATCGCGCGGGCGTATTCCTCGATCACGACACCGGATTCGAAGGCGCGAGACCCCACCAGGCGGAAGCGCTGAATCGTGGCCCCGGTCGTGCCGAACAGCCGGATGCCGCTTCCGAGGACGACGGGATTGCGCTGAGGGATCAGCCGGTCGATCTCGGGCAGGGAGCGCCCCGGCGAGGTCGCCGCCCCGCAGAGGTAGATGCCCTGTCCGGGCTGCCGCTTCAGCTCGCGCACGGTGGCGAGGGCGTCGGCGGTGAAGGTCACCCCTCCGGTGCGACGGCCTCGGATCGTGTCGCCACGTATTCGTGCAAATGTGCGTAGGGGCGATCGATGCCCGCGGCGCGCGCGACGTCGTAGCTGGCCCGACCCTGGATCACCGTGTCGAAGCGATCGAGCGGCGCCTCCACCCCGAGGGGCCGTGAGCACGTGGGCGAGGGAGGGCGTCGGCGAACTCGCCGAGATAGACCTCCACGTGATCGCCCTCGATGGGGAAGGCGTCATAACTGCCGTCCGGTGCGGCGATGTAGCCGTCGATCGACACCGCGACGTAATAGACCAGTTCACGCATCCTCTTCTCCAATCACTACGATTGTTGTGGTTGATTCAGAGTACCACGACAGCAGTAGTGGTCAACGGTAGGATGCGATAGTGGCCCGAAACACCGAGAGACGCATGCGCCTCGCCGATGCCGCCGTGCGGGTACTGGCACAGCGAGGGCTGCACGGTCTGACTCACCGCGCGATCGACGCGGGAAGCCGACGTGCCCAAGGGCACCGCATCGAATTACTTCGCATCGCGTGACGAGATCATCGACGCAATCCTGCTCCGCATCAGCGAGCGCCTGCAGCCCGACCCGGCGTTCATGCGGACCTCGCCGAAGAGTCCCCAGCGTTGACCTATTCGCGGCATATCTGCGCGACATCGTGCACCGGCTGACCTCCGACCGAGATGCTGCGATCGCGCTCTTCGAACTGCGACTGGAAGCCACCCGACGCCCAGCCGTCGCCGATGCCCTCGCCACCTGGCGGCGCAACGGGCTGCGCGCCGACATCGAATTCAACACGAAGATGGGCCTGCCGGGCGAGCCTGCCGACATCGCGCTCTTCCACTACGCCCTCGACGGGCTGATCCTCGACCAGCTCACCGTTCCCATCGACGACGACGCCGATCCCGAAACGTTGGCAACGACCCTCGCCCACCGGATACTCCAAAGGTGAGCCGGGTGAATCGGTCGCGTTCCGGCACTTCTGCGACCTTCCCGGAAATACCGGGGCGGCGGTACACGGGCGGCGCAGTCGGCCGCGGTTAAGCCGTCACGAGGTCGGCTCACTCATGCCATCACGCCAGTGGGTGCACGACGGCGGGGCGCGGCACCCGTGGGCCTGAGACGGGGACGAACGGAGGAGGTGACGATCATTCTCCCCTTCGAGGGTCGAGCAGACGTATGCCCGTCCGTTCGAAATCTTTTGTGTTATGCGTGACCAGGATCAAATCGTGGACGATAGCTGTCGCGGCGATGAGTGCGTCCATTTCCGGCATGGGGTCAGGAACGTGCAGACCAGCAGCAGTCCGCGCCACGGATACGTCGATGGGGAGAATGAGCCCGGAGAACGCCGGCATGATCTCCGCCTCGAGCCAGGCCCTCAGATGCTGTCCTGCGGACGCATCACGACGCTCAACTGCAGGATGCCCCGCTCAATTTCCAGCAAGCTGATGATGCTGATCGTCAGATCAGCGCGAACCTGACTGGCCAGCCAGGCATTGAGCTCCGGAAACGTCTGTCGACGAGCATCGCTCAGAACGTTCGTGTCGAGAAGATATCTCACAGGTCAAGCCCACGCGAGGCTCGAGCCCGCGTTCCGGCAGCGACAGTTCGATATCGGGGTCCTGTCCCGCCAGAGCCGATCCCCAAGCAGCTCCTTTCCTGCGGTGAGCCGGTCGAAATCCTCCACCGTCATCAGCACATGGGAACGGCGCCCGTGATCGAGTGATCGTCACCGGCCCGGATTCGGCGGCCCGCTTGGCCGCCGAAACGTCCCGGTTGAACTCACGGCTCGTGATGGTCACACTCATGGAAGTTTCCTTTGAAAGGAATCAGGTCTTCCTAGAACTCCCAGTCCTCGTCCTGGGTGGCCTCGGCGGTCCCCATGACGTAGGAGGAGCCCGAGCCGGAGAAGAAGTCGTGGTTCTCGTCCGCATTAGGGGCTCAGGGGAGGCCAGGATCGCCGGGTTGACGTCGACGGCGTCGGCCGGGAACAGCGCCTCGTAGCCCAGATTCATCAGCGCCTTGTTGGCGTTGTAGCGCAGGAACTTCTTGACGTCCTCGGTCAGGCCCAGCTCGTCGTAGAGGTCCTCGGTGTACTGCTCCTCGTTGTCGTAGAGCTCGCGAGGAGCTCGAAGGTGTAGTCCTTGAGCTCGTCCTGGCGGGCCTGAGAGGACTCGCACACCGCCAGCTGATACTTGTAGCCGATGTAGTAGCCGTGCACGGCCTCGTCGCGGATGATCAGCCTGATGAGATCGGCCGTGTTGGTCAGCTTGGCGTGGCTGGACCAGTACATGGGGAGCGTAGAAGCCGGAGTAGAAGAGGAAGGACTCCAGCATGGTGGAGGCCACCTTGCGCTTCTCCGGGTCGTCACCGCGGTAGTAGTCCAGAATGATGCGGGCCTTGCGCTGAAGGTTCTCGTTCTCCTCGCTCCAGCGGAAGGCCTCGTCGATCTCGGCGGTGGAGATGAGGGTGGAGAAGATGGAGGAGTAGGAGCGCGCGTGCACCGACTCCATGAAGGCGATGTTGGTGAGCACCGCCTCCTCGTGGGGGTGCGGGCGTCGGGGATGAGGGAGACCGCGCCGACGGTGCCCTGGATGGTGTCCAGCAGGGTCAGGCCGGTGAAGACGCGGGTGGTCATGTTCTTCTCGGCGTCGTTGAGGGTGGCCCACGACTGCACGTCATTGGACAGCGGCACCTTCTCGGGCAGCCAGAAATTGCCGGTGAGGCGGTCCCAGACCTCAAGGTCCTTGTCGTCGTCGAGGCGGTTCCAGTTGATGGCCTGGACGCGGTCGACCAGCTTGATGGGCTCGTGCATGAGGGCTCCTCCGAGAGTGCTCGCCTGCGGCCTGCCGCAGTGCACCCATGCTAACGACGGTGCGCTCAAGGGCGCGACGGCCCCGCCGCGTCATCGCGCACACACCGGCGCGCTTCCGAGTCGCGCAAAGGCCGCCTTTTGCCGGGATCACGGTCGCGCACCGGGCCAGACGACCGGGGCTAACGGGACAATGGGCCCATGAACGGACACGCGAGCACGCCCCCACGGCTCACCGGCGCGGCACCCCGACCTCCTGAACCGGCTCATCGACGCCGCCGTGCGGCTGACGAAGCAGGCCGAGTCCGGTCGCGCCGTCGTCGGCATCACCGGGGCGCCGGGGAGCGGGCAAGTCCACACTCGCCGCCGAACTGGAGACGGCACTGAGACGGCGGGGCCTGCTGGCCGGGAGCGTGCCCATGGACGGATTCCACTTCTCCAACGCGGTCCTCGACGAACTCGGCCGTCACCAGCGCAAAGGTGCACCGGACACCTTCGACGTCGACGGCTATCTGGCAATCCTGGACCGGGTGCGTCAGGCCGCTCCGGAGGGCGAACCCCGCGAGGTCCTGGCGCCGGTGTACCGGCGCGATCTGCATGAGCCGGTGGCGGCAGGCACTCGCGTCGCGGGCCGCGGGATCGTCGTGACCGAGGGCAACTGCTTGGCGCTGAATTCACTGGGCTGGGAGGTGCCCGGGAGCGGATCGATCTGCTCATCATGGTGGAGGTGGACGAGGCCGAGCTCATTCGGCGCCTGGTGGCGCGGCACATGTCCTTCGGGCGGCATCGGGCCGATGCCGGGCACTGGGTGCGCGCCGTCGATCTGCCCAACGCCCGGCTGGTGGCGGACTGCGCGAACCGCTGCGACGAGGTATGGCGGATCGGCCGATAGCGCCAGAGCCCACCTGTCAACACCGCTTCATGCCAATGCGACTGCCTTACCCTGGACGCATGACGTCTTCGCGGTCGCACTACCGTCACCCGCCACCAGATCTTCCAGACCAGCCTCATCACGGCCCTGGCCCAGGGAGTCTATGAGGATGAGATGACGCTGGCCGAACTGCTGGGGCACGGCTCCTTCGGAATCGGCACCTTCAACGGACTCGACGGGGAGATGGTGATCCTGGGCGGCACCTGCTACCGGCTGCGCGGCGACGGCTCCGTGAGCGTGCCGGACCTGGGCGAGCGCACGCCGTACGCCGTCGTGACGAACTTCGTGCCGACCCTCCGCCAAGACGTGGACGGCGGACTCAGTCGCCAGGGAGTTCTCAGAGATCATCGACAGCTCTCGTACCGAGCTCGAACTACATGTACGCACTGCGGCTGACGGGCCGCTTCGCATGGGCAAGCGCCCGGACCGTCGTCAAGCAGGAGCGCCCCTATCGGCCTCTGATCGAGGCCACCGGCGGCGAAGAGGTGGTCCGGCACGAGGACTTCGAGGGAACCGTCGCCGGTTTTCGCACGCCCCTGTATGAGCAGGGGATCTCCGTGGCCGGCTGCCACGCCCACGTCATTGACGAGGACCGCAGCTGGGGCGGCCATCTTGTGGACTTCGAACTGACCCGGGGCGTCGCGGAGCTCTGCCTGGGCACCGACTTCCGGCTGAGACTCGCCGCTGACCGAGGAGTTCGAAGGGCGGATCTGAGCGAGGATATGAGCGAGGGAGCTCCGGCAAGCCGAGCATCACTGAGCCGGGCCGCACCGGCGGCGTCATCACATCAGCACGATCACCGGGACCTCACCACCCCCGTCCCCAGCCGCCCCTCCCATCGTCGAGGTTGGCATCCCGAGCACCCGCCAGCCCGGAATCGTCGTCGTGGTTCGCCCATCCGTCCCGGCATGCTCCCTGGACCCCGGCATGCTCCTGGACATGGTCCTGCACCCGCCATTTTCCGGGCAGGGCCGACCGCCAGCCGGGCGCGGTGCGCGCCCGCCGCCAGAGGGCATGAGCTTGACCCGCCGACGAGCCACGCCAGCGGCAGCAGACCCATGAGAATCATCGCGGCCGCATCAGGTGCACCGCCCGTCGGCAGGAGCAACCACCACAGGACCGCCGTCTCACCCATGATCAGGGAAGAAGGACGCCGGCTTGGCGCTTCCGTCAACAGCCCACCAGGCCGCGAGCGCGCTTCCGCTGCTGTCGCCGTCCTGTGCACGGGCCCCCGGCCAGATCCGGGGACCGCATGCCTCCGCGCCCAGCTCGTCAGGGGCGCGTCTCAGCCAGGCGTCATAGCCGACGTCCCGCAGGAAGGAGAGCGACCCGCCGATCATCGCGAGGTCCCCAGCACCGCCACGAGAACGCCGAGAATCACTGCCCCAGCCGCCAGCCGGGCGGCGGCCAGGACGACGAACAACAGCCCGGCATGGAGGGGGAGCCAGCCGCCCGAGGAACTGTGATGGCGGTCGGCGGCCAGGGCAGCTGAGCCGTTCGACGCCACCCCGCACTCCCATGGCGTGACGACGCCCGTCGATGCTGCAGAGGTGACCGCGGCATGCCCCGGTCCGGCCACGAGAGCCTCGTCGGGCGCCTCCAGCACCGCACGTCGAGCCCAGCGCGGACAAGGACGATAAAGACGATAACGGAGCCCCGGCCTCGCCGATGACCACGAGGCCGTCAGCGCCGACGCGCGCCAGGCCATCTGCCAGAAGCTCATGCTCCAGGCGCCCGATCTGCCGCCCCCAGCGCAGACGACCCAGCACTGTGAACGCCCAGACGCCCGGGCCGATGGCGAGCAGGAGGCCGAGCTCGGCGTCCCCCAGCCCCAGGAGCGGAGGGTGGCGACAGTCATGAAACGAACGGAGCGTCCCAGGCTCGCCGGCGTCTCCCCGCCGAGCAGCCCACAATAAGGAGGCCGACGGTCAGGAGGATGAGCATCCACAGCCCCATCCCCACAGGGCCCGCACGAACCGACTGATGGCGGACGCGGCGCCACAGCCCTCCGTATCCACGCCGGCAGCGTCGACTCATGGGCCGGGTGGAGGCGGCAGGAGTCGGCCCAGGCCCTCAGCGCCCGCAGGTGCAGCCGCTCGGCGACGGCGCCGTCGATGAATGCCGGCGGCTCCGAGCCGAGGATGGCGGTCCCCAGGAGCGCGGCTGTGGCGCTGAGGACCACCGGCGTCGCAGTGCGCCAGGCAGGGGCGTCGCCACTGACCCAGGGCCTGGCGCCGACGTGAGAGGATCATGGCGGCGGTGAACAGGGACGCCGACGTCGAGCATGCTGACCGTAACGGGCCACGGCGCGCGCCGAATCCAGCAGGTTGGCCAGGGCGGTCCTGACCGGATCACGTCCCCGACTGCACCTTCCCGAGACCGCCCCGCCCACGAGGTGCCGGGGCCGGCGATGTCCGCGGCGGCCTTGGGCAGGAGGGCCACCTGGGTGTCCAGGAGCGTGACGTCGACGAGTCCGGAGCGGTTGGGGCGAGTCCTCGTACCGGCGAAACGGGCGCATACCGCGCCGGCACCGCTGGAGCGCGGCATCACCGGCTCATCCTTCGGCAGCACCATAGGGTCGTCGGTGAACCGCTGGGCGAGATTCCAGGGGTCGGCTTCCAGGCCCGTCAGCCCGATGAGGGAGCGGACGCGCCTGAGCCGCATTGACAGCACAATATTGCTGAGCAGGCCGCCGAGGACGACGCTGAGCACCAGGACCGTCCCCGCCAGGCGCGCGCTGTCCTGGAAGGGGCCGGCGCATAGGCGCACAAGGGACGTCACGACCGAGGGGGCCAGGACCGCCCCACCAGGCCGGGCAGGGCGGCGGGGCAGTGCGGCTCGCAACCACTGGCCGATAGCGGAGGGGCCGCCGCGGCGGACGGCATCGTCATCGGGAGCGCCCGTTCCGATCGAGGAGGGTCCGCGGACCCCCATGATGGTCCCAGGATCGCCGGGGCATTGGGGCGCTGCGCGCCCAGACGGTGGCGCGCGCATGAACGCGGCTCGACTTCCACTGCCAGTAACTGATGTAGGGGCGATGAGGCAGGCGAGGATCAGAACAATGAGAAGCGGAAGGGAGCCGGTGGCGGGGTCGTCGTCAATCACGGCGAGGGACCTGAATGCCCGTCATGAGAAGGATCAGCGGGTGAAGACCTCGCGTATGAGCGGGAGGGCCGCTGGGCGGTGAAGGAAGGCGGCGGAGAGCATCTCGACGGCGACTTCGGCTCTCACGGAGCGCATTCGGCTTGCTGGGCCGGGGTCGGGCCATCGAGGTACGGGGTGCTCAGGGGGCGTACCACCGGGATGGATGGAACCGTTGTTCGCGACAGTGGGCCCGATCGACATAGGGGCGGGAATGTCGGCGGCGGTGGTGCTCATGCCCTCACGCTACTGGCCCGGTGCGACACGCAAACCCGTCACTACTACCCACACGTACCCGCGCCGCTACTCGACCCCAGCGCCTCCGCAGCCGAGAGCAGCGCCTCTTTCCACTGGAACAAACACTTGAGAGCACTGCTGTGACCAGCATAAGAGAAATTCATGAATTACCTGTCAAAAGTCTTGCACTCCACAATAGTCACTGGCGTTCGCGTAGATTGCACAAATGGTTCGTTACTCAGCACATGTATCGCGTCGCTCCATCCTGGGCACCGCCTCAATCAGGGATCGCGGCCTCCGGGATTGCCGCATGCTCTCAGGCATCCTCGCCGAGCAGCGAAGGCACGCGCACCACGGGGAGACGCGCAGGGAGGCAGCGGTTCAGCCGGCTCCACAGCGAGCGCTCCAGCATCGGGCGAGCCGGATGCTCCCCTCTCGACGATCTTGTCGCGGAGGCGCAGGGCAAATTCACTCAGGAGGCGTACAGCGATCCGGATACCGGCAAAGAACTCGCTTTCAATGTGATTCCTACCCGAGGGGTATTCCGGCTCGGGCTCCTATCCACTGGTGCACTACATCGCGGACGCCAGCACCGTATCCGACGACCCCACCACTCCGTTGTCGCAGTACGGCGCGCTCATTTGGGCGAGCAGCGTCACGCGGGCGACCGACCCCTGCATTGTGGTGGTGCCCTCCTACACCGAGACGGTTCTGGACGATCATGACGGTTACACGACGACCGATTGGCTCGACCTCACCGGCCGCTTCGTCACATGGCTTCAGAGCCAGTACGCCATTGATCCCGCCCGCGTCTACGGCACCGGGCAATCGATGGGGTGCATGATCCACCTGGTTCTGGCCGGTAAACAGCCCGATCTGTTCACTGCTCTCATGTTTGTCGACGAGGCGGTGGGATCCCAGTCAACTCTCCGGTCTGGGCGAGTCCACATTCATTTACCATGTCGCGGGCGGTGACGACAGGGGCCCTGGAGGGTCAGACCGCCACCAGGACATGCTGACCCAGGCGGGTGTGGATTTCGCGGTCGCCGATGAGGAGTGGGATGCGACGGCGGGCCCTCCGCGCTTCTCCAGCAGACGCAAGCGCTATTCGGCAGGGAAGCAGCGGAACTTCTCCTCCTTCGTCGCGGGCACGGTGCTGGAGGCGAACCCGCAGTCGATGGAGCACGCGGCTCCTTCAAGCCCGCCACAAGCTGACGGGCGTGCGGAACTGGCTGCTGGCCCAGCGCAGCGCCCTGGTCGACCCGCACCGGGCACGCCGCTGGAGGCTCGCCGGAGGAAGCCGATGGGCCGGCGGCCCTCTCCCATGCGCATTCAGTTCCGGCAGCACTCAGAATGCCCACGCCAGCCTGGCCGGCCAGGTCGGTTGGGCCAAGACGATGGCCGTCAGAAGGATCTGCGGAATGCTGTGTCGATGACGAAGTCGGGAGTGGATCTGACTGTGCGGCATGCTCTCGACCGTGACGCGAGCTAGCGCGGGTCGAGAACAGGTGAAACTCCCCTGATGGAGGATCGGCAGGGGACGTCGGGGATCCGGCCGGATTCCGCCCAGCGCCAGGAGCGATGACCATCGTTGACGGCCTTGCGACAAGACGACAGAGGCGACCCGCCCGACCCTCACCAGCATCCTCACTGTAGAAACTGAGCGCCTCACTCTACAAAGTGACGACCTCACTGTAGAAACTGAGCGCCTCACTCTACAAAGTGACGACCTCACTGAGGTACAGTGACGACCGTGAACGCCGACGAACTGCATCAGCATGTCGCACGCATGCGCCGCCAACGCAGCGACGACGCCTCCGTGGAAGCGAGGCCGCTGTTCGCGACCTGCCGAAGAGCATCTGGGACACCGTGTCCGCCTTCGCCAATACAGATGGCGGAACCATCATCCTCGGCCTTGATGAGGGCGAGGACTTCCAGCTCGAGCCAAGGGGTTCACCGAGGGCGGTGGCCAAACGTCGGATTGACGCCCTGATCTCAGGACTCGATGCCTCGCCGCAGGGAAGCGCCAAAGTAGCACCGGTGCCGGACTGCGTCCCAGAGCGCGACACCGTGGACGGCCCGTCCCGTAGTCGTCCTCAACGTGCCATCCCTGCGCGAGCGTCTGGACATTGACATGCCATGCTATGTCATTGTTAAAGGGATTCTGAACGGCAGTTTCAAACGTATGGACGATCATGACGTCCGCCTGTCTCCTACGAGGTGCACGTCCTGAGAACCCGTCGGATCGAGGATCCCACAGACCGTGAGCCAGTGCTTGGAACAACCATTGAGGATCTCAACCCCCAGAGCGTGGATCGCCTCCTCAGTGAGCTTTCGCAGCAGCAGCTCTCACATCCTTGACCACATCAACAAGGACGACCGGGAGACGGCCCTCAAGCGGCTCAACATCCTCACGTCCGACGGTGTTCCGACCTTCGCCGGATATGCAACGCTAGCACCCTATCCGCAGCAAGAGTTCCCACGGCTGGTGGTCGATGTAGCGGTCCACCCTGGCACGCAGAAGGCCCAGGACACCAGCGTGCGATTCCTCGATAGACAGGTGTGCGACGGCCCTATTCCGCTCATGGTGGAGGATGCCGTGTCCGCAGTAACGCGGAATCTGCGCCACCGACGAATTACGAAGGGAGCGTTGGCTGAAGATATTCTCGAAATTCCAGAAGATGTTTTGCGGGAGGCCATCACAAACGCAGTAATGCACCGCGACTACTCCGCGCACGCTCAAGGTCAGACAGTTGCTGTGGATATCTATCAAGACCGAGTTGAGGTCGGGAATCCCGGCGGTCTCTACGGAGGCAGGACCATCACCAACATTGACGAGGGGCTTCCCGTCTCTCGCAACAAGGTTCTTGCGAACCTTCTGCGCAGCGTCCCCAGACCTCATAGCAGGGGTATGGTCGCCGAGGCCGCCGGAACCGGCGTTCCTCGCATGATCAATGCCATGCGCCAACAAGGTCTTCCCGCTCCGGACTACGATGCGACAACGATCGACCGCGTGATGGTGAAACTCTCCCGTTTCGGTCTCCTTGACCCCGATGTGCGGGCGTGGCTCGACAGTCTTCCCGGCGGGCCGCGGAACACCGCGGCGGATTCTGTTCTGGCGCTGACCCGTAGAGACGGGAAGGTGTGGGTAGTGGATATACGGCGAAATCTCGGCCTCGACTCCGACGACGTACGGGATCTCCTCGGCGAGCTCGTAGCGGAGGGACTTCTGATCGGCATGAATGACGGCCCTTATGTACTCGCCGATCCGAAGCTGGGCATGCCGTCCACCGGAGCCAGGTGGGAGGTCCTGTCCGTTCTCGACTCCCGGGAGCCACTGAAAATTCAGGAGATCGCCGAGCAGACGGGCAAATCCCTCTCCGCCCTCCGCCCGCTTCTGCGCGAACTGGTTGGTGACGGGCTGATTACCGCAACCGCACCGCCTACCAGCCGCAACCGCGCTTACCTGCTCGCCGAGTAGGAGGCTCCAAACACTGGAAGCACTGTAAACACCGTCTGTCCATATCGGAGGTTTAGAAACATCTCCGACGCCGGCAACCAGGTCAGGTCCCGCGGAATCATGTCGTTCCTGGACCCCTGCCAGTCTTTATTCGACCTTTATTCCGGGCGCTATACCGCCGCGCTGAATGGTGCTGAGCAGCATCGGGCCAGCACATCCGGCGCATCGGGCACCGCAAGCGTTGACGAGAAACGCTTGCAGTGCTTGCTCGGCAAGCGTTGTTGACGTATCCTGATCGTGCTCAGGGCAGTAGCCTTGCGAAGTGAGCCCGGCAGCCTTCCGGACGGTGGGTGAGCCGGGTTTCGCGTTGTCTCAGATGAGGTCAACCTTGATCGTCGTGATGTGGAGCCTCTCGACCGCCGAGCGCCAGTCACCTCCACGATGCCACGCCCACGCAACACCATCGGCAAACGACAGCAGCGGTTCCTCGTGGTCATGAAGATGATCGTAGGTTCCACGCCAAGAGGTACTTAACTCACTCCTGAGAATCTGGTTATCGCTCTTCACCGCAGGATCATTTCGATCAAGAACCAATCGGACGCATGCGGTTGTCGCCAGCGCACGAGCAACAGCACGCAAACATAACTGCCTTCCCCGAATACCTTTGACTTCAGTTCGATATAACTGAACTGCAAGGTCGCACTGCATCATGTCACTCAGTACCGCTCGTCGAACCTCATCACGCTCCTTGGTGAAATGAATGGAACGCTGCCCTCGCCGCAAACGACTCCGCAAAAGACGACGATAAATATCGACATCAGAAGGGCGAATCATAATGACGCAAATCGAATATCCATTCACCTCTGACTCGTCAGCAAAATGCATGGAAAAGGGCGCTGAAGATTCCAATCCGCCCCAGAGTCGCGCACATGAGCAACTACCACGTTCTACCCGCTTCCATGCGCGGCTCGAACAAGGACCAGAGCCTCACAACATGCAGGAGACGCAGCCCTCGACCTCGGTGCCGGTCAGGGCCGCCTGGCGCAGGCGGATGTAGTAGAGGGTCTTGATGCCCTTGCGCCAGGCGTAGATCTGGGCCCGGTTGACGTCGCGCGTGGTCGCGGTGTCCGGGAAGAACAGGGTGAGGCTCAGGCCCTGGTCCACGTGCTGGGTGGCCGCGGCGTAGGTGTCAATGATCTTCTCCGGGCCGATCTCGTAGGCGTCCTGGTAGTACTCCAGGTTGTCGTCCGTCATGTAGGGGAGCCGGGTAGTAGACGCGCCCGATCTTGCCCTCCTTGCGGATCTCAATCTTGGCCACAATGGGGGTGGATCGACGACGTCGAGTGGTTGATGTAGGAGATCGAGCCGGTCGGCGGCACCGCCTGCAGGTTGCGGTTGTGGATGCCGTCGCGCCGATCTTCTCGGCCAGCTCCGCCCAGATCCGCGCGCGTGGGCACGTGCACGCTGGAGGCCTCGAAGATCTCCCGGACGCGGTCGGTGACGGGAACGAAGTCCCGGGTCGTGTACTTCTCGAAGAACTCGCCGGTGGCGTACGCGGAATCCTCGAAGCCGACGAGAGGTCCGGCCACGCTCGACGGCGAGGTCGTGCGAGGCGCTCAGGGCCGCAGAAGAGCACGCAGGCGAAGTGAGACGTTGGTGAAGTCCAGGCCCTCCTGGCTGCCGTAGAGGATCCTCTCGCGGGCGAGGAAGCCGTGAAGGTTCATCTGCCCCAGGCCGATGGCGTGGGACTCGCGGTTGCCGCGGTCGATCGAGGCACGCTCGGCAGGGTGGGTCTGCTCGAGACGGCGGTCAGCCCCCGCACCGCGGTCGCGATCGTCCTGGCGAAGTCCGGAGAGTCCATGGTCCTGGCGATATTGAGGCTGCCCAGGTTGCAGGAGATGTCCTTGCCGACGTGCGCGTAGGACAGGTCCTCATTCAGCACGCTCGGCTCGAGACCTGCAGGATCTCCGAGCACAGGTTGGACATGACCACCTTGCCCTTGACCGGGTTGGCGCGGTTGACCGTGTCCTCGAACACGACGTACGGGTAGCCCGACTCGAACTGGATCTCGGCCAGGGTCTGGAAGAACCTGCGCGCGTTGATCTTGGTCTTCTTGATGCGCGCGTCGTCGACCATCTCGCGGTACTTCTCGGTGACATCGAGGTCCGCGAACGGCACCCCGTGGACGCGCTCGACGTCGTAGGGGCTGAACAGGTACATGTCCTCGTCATTCCGGGCCAGCTCGAAGGTGATATCGGGAATGACGACGCCGAGCGACAGGGTCTTGATGCGGATCTTCTCATCCGCGTTCTCGCGCTTGGTGTCCAGGAACCGCATAATGTCGGGGTGGTGGGCGTGCAGGTACACGGCCCCCGCGCCCTGGCGCGCCCCCAGCTGGTTGGCGTAGGAGAAGGAGTCCTCCAGCAGCTTCATCACCGGGATGACGCCGCTGGACTGGTTCTCAATGCGCTTGATGGGCGCGCCCATCTCACGCAGGTTGCTCAGCAGCAGAGCCACTCCCCGCCCCGCTTGGACAGCTGCAGGGGCGGGTTGATGCCCCGGGCGATCGACTCCATATTGTCCTCGATGCGCACGAGGAAGCAGGAGACAGGCTCACCGCGCTGGGCCTTGCCCTCGTTGAGGAACGTGGGCGTGGCCGGCTGGAAGCGGCCGGTCATCATTTCCTCGATGAGGTCCAGGGCCAGCCGCTCATCGCCGTCGGCCAGCGCCAGGGCCACCATGGTGACCCGGTCCTCGAAGCGCTCCAGGTAGCGCTTTCCGTCGAAGGTCTTGAGCGTGTACGAGGTGTAGTACTTGAAGGCGCCCAGGAAGGTCTCGAAGCGGAACCTGTGCGCGTAGGCGGCCTTGAAGGCGGCCTTGACGAACTCCGGGGAGTAGCGCTCCAGGACGCCCCCCTCGTAGTAGCCCTCCTCGACCAGGTAGTCGAGCTTCTCCTCGATGTCGTGGAAGAAGACCGTGTTCTGGTTGACGTGCTGGAGGAAGTACTGGCGCGCGGCCTGGCGGTCCGCGTCGAACTGGATCCTCCCGCTGGCGTCGTACAGGTTCAGCCTGGCGTTGAGAGCGTGGTAGTCGAGCTCCGGGGAGGGGGCGGGCTCCAGCCCGGTGTCCGTCAGCGTGTCTGCCAAAAGTCTTCCAATCCTTGTCTGACGCGTGCGACGTCGGTGGGCGTCCCCAGCAACTCGTAGCGGTACAGGAACGGCACCCCGAGCTTGCTCGCGATAATGTCGCCGGCGAGGCAGTACGCCTCACCGAAGTTGGTGTTCCCCGAGGGCGATCACGCCCCGGCACAGGGAACGGTTGCGCGGGTCGTTGAGGAACGCGATGACCTGCTTGGGCACGGCCCCCTGACGGACCCCCGCCGTAGGTCGGCACGAACAGGACGTACCCCTCACCGACCGTAAGCGGCTCATCCGGACGGCGCAGCGGAATACGCGCACTGCGATAACCGGAGCCTGCCCACGAAGCGGTGAGTGTTCTCCGAGGCGGAGGAGAAGTACACCAGGAGCGGACCGCCCCCGGGACTCGAGGAGGGCACGCCCCTCAGACCGCGAGGGCCTCGACGGCGACGGCCAGGGCCTTGATCTTGTCCGGACGGAAACCGGACCAGTGGTCCTCTCCGGCCACGACCACAGGGGCCTGGGCGTAGCCGAGGGCCCTGACCTGCTCCAGGGCCTCGACATCGAGCGCGACGTCCACCGTCCGGTAGACCAGACCCGCCTTGTCCAGAGCGCGGTAGGTAGCGCTGCACTGCACGCAGTTGGGCTTGGAGTAGACGATGATCGCCATATCGGTCACTTCCTCGGGTTCCGGTGGCGAGCCGGACGTATCACCCGCAGGGGATCGCGCCGGTGTAACCACACATCTGTCATTCGCGGAAGGCCATGGCGGCCCCGCGAGACAAGACACTACCCCTAGTGGTCCACCGGGTCCACCACCCCAACATGCTGTGTCTGGCGCCGACCCTGTGCACAATGACCTCCTCGCCTGTGGATAGCTCCGGGACCGCTTGTGGAGGGACCGTGGATGAGTCGCCCGCGCGCCTCGGGGCGCCGTCCCGCTCCCGCTCCGATCCACAGAACCATGGTCCTGCGGGGGTGTGACACGAAAGAGGGCCCCCTTAACCACAGCACCGCTGTCCGCTCGGAGCACACCGGCCCCGCCCTGAGGACAAGTCCGGCAAATCTCGGTTGCGTCACACCTGCCTTCCGCGTGTCGCCACCGCCGTCAGCCCACCAACCAGCAGCCGCCAGCCCACCAGCCCTCAGCCCACCAACCGCAGGCGCCAGTCACCGCCACAGGCTCCGCCGCTCGCCCTCCCCGCAGCCCCCACCACGCATAGGCTTTACCGCCACGGTCCCCGCGCCGGCCACCGCAGGGCGGCCGCACCACGAGCCTGAGAGAGCCCGGAGAAGAAAGGACCGCCCATGGACGCCGGGATACGCCGTCAGGAGATCCTCGACCGCCTCGCGGCCACGCGCAGGCCCCTGGCCGCCACCCGCCTGGGCGCGCAGCTGGGCGTCTCGCGCCAGGTCATCGTCGGCGACGTCGCCCTCCTGCGCGCCGAGGGCCACCCCATCCGCGCCACCAACCGCGGCTACGTGCTGGCCTGTCCCGCCACCCGGCCGCACCGCTCCATCTTCGTCCAGCACACCCGCGAGGACATCGCCATCGAGCTGAGCGCCATCATCAAGGTCGGGGAGCGTTCTGGACGTCTCGGTGGAGCACCGCCTCTACGGGCAGATCACCGTCGACCTGCTCATCCGCAGCCCCGAGGACCTCGCCCACTTCCTGGCGCGCCTGCCCCGGTCCACGGCCCTGTCCGAGTTGACCAACGGCTGGCACACCACACCATCGAGGCCGACGACGAGGCCGCCCTCGATGCGGTCGAGGCCCGGATGGGGGAGCTCGGCTTCCTGCGGTAGTGCCCCGCCCGTTTCCTGCAGCGCACTCCCCACGCCCCAGGCCACCCCTGCCTCCGTGACACGCATCCCACCCATGTGTCATGACACTGACGGCATCCGAGGGATAGGCTGCCAGGGTGTCTTGACACCCATGGGCCCTCTGCAGCCCTTCGACTCCAAGGCAGCCCCGTGACCACCAACCGCACACCCACCAGCGCCGCAAGCACCGCCACCACCTCCGCAGCCTCCCTGCTGCGCCACCTCCTGCCCGCACTGCGCGCCCTGGCCCACCGCGTCCTCATCGACGCCATGACCGGCATGGCCCACGGCCTGTTCGCCTCCCTCATCCTGGGAACGATCCTGGGCCAGCTCGGCAGGCTCCTGCCCGGCGCCGCCGGCACCTGGCTCACTCTCCTGGGGGCGATCGCCACCTCCCTGACCGGGGCGGGCATCGGCGTCGGTGTGGCCCACCGCCTCAAGGCGCCAACCTTCGTCGTCGTGGGCGCCATGGTGGCCGGGCAGGTGGGCGCCCGCGCCGCGGCCCTGCTGTCGGGCACCGCCCTGCAGTCCGACGGCGGAGCACCGGCCCTGGTTCTCAACGGCCCCGGCGAGCCACTGGGCGCCTTCATCGCCGCCTGGGCAGCAGTGGAGGCCGGGCGCCTGGTGGCGGGCCGCACCAGCCTGGACATCCTCGTCACCCCCACCCTGTCCGTATGCGCCGGCGGCATGGCGCGGGGCTGCTGGTGGGCCCGCCGATCTCGCGCCTCGCGATCAGCCTGGGCCAGCTGGTCAGCTGGGGTACCGAGCGCCAGCCCCTGCCATGGGCATCATCGTCTCTGCCCTCATGGGCATCATCCTGACCCTGCCGATCTCCTCGGCGGCCCTGGGCATCATCCTGGACCTCTCGGGCCTGGCGGCCGGGGCGGCCACCATCGGCTGCACCACGCAGATGGTGGGCTTCGCCGTGGCCAGCTATCGGGAGAACCGCTTCGCCGGGCTCATCGCCCAGGGTTTGGGCACCTCCATGCTTCAGGTGCCCAATATCGTGCGCCACCCCCTCATCTGGGTGCCGCCCACCCTGGCCTCGGCGATCTTGGGCCCCATCACCACCATGGTGCTGGGCATGCAGTCCAATGCCATCGGCTCGGGCATGGGTTCGGCGGGGCTCGTGGGCCAGATCATGACCTTCCAGACAATGTCGGCTCCACCTCCACCGGGCGGCCTCATCGCCCTCATAGTCGTCTTCCAGATCCTCATCCCCGCGCTGCTGACCCTGGGGATCAGCGAGCTCATGCGTGAGCCCGCGGCTGGATCAAACCGGGGACATGGCCCTGGCCGCCGGCTGAGGGCCGCCGCAGTCGCCTCCACCCGGCCATGCCGCGCCAACCGCCTCAACCACTCTCAGCCCTCCCCCAGCCGAACCTCAGCCACCTCCAGCCACCCTGCTCTCCGGTATCCCACCCCTGCCGGGGTCGGTAATTTGTCTGGGTCCCATGGCCGGAATTAAAACAAAACGATATTCTGGGGCGGCTGCTGCGAGATTACCAGCTGATAGTGAGGGATCGCGCATGAGGATTGCCTCGTGCAGATCGACATGACGGACGAGGAGCGAGGCGTCCTCATCAGGTGGAAGAAGCATTCGGACACCTACAGGCTTGTGAGAATGAAGGCGGAGGCGATTGCGTACGCTGCCCGCGGCGTCGGCCTGGATATTATCATGGAGATGGTCGAGCGGGCCGAGAAGACAGTGCGCAAGTGGCTGTCACGAGTGGCGGAGGCGCAGACTGGGCTCCGTGGTAACCGGTCACGCCGTGGGCAGGAACGCGGCGAGGCTCAGGCGGGCGCAGAAGGAGGAGCTGGAGGAGATTCTTGGTAAACCGCCATCGGAGGCGGGCGCCTGGGCCGAGCTCTGGGACGTCCCGGCTCCTTGAAGGATGCCGCGTCTGATCAGATTCGGCGTCGAGTACAGGTCGGAGTCCTCCTGACCGGCTGCTCATGCGCTTGTCGGGCATGAGCCTCAGGCTCCCGACCCGTTCGTGGGGCGCCGCGACGAGAAGGCCATCACCAGCGGATGGCCGAGTTCCGGCACCAGGTCGCCGGTCTGCTCCAAAGACGGCCGGGAGCCCTGTACCGACGACGAGGTCCGCGTGGAGCACGAGGCCGAGACGAAGCGCATGTGGCTCCCCAAGGGAAGAGAACAAAGCTGTACGTGGACCGCAAGAAGGCGAGCCGGTCGTTCATCAGGGGCACTGAGCCTGACGACCAAGAAAATGAGGATCCACCCCATCGAGGGAAACCAGAACGCCGAGCAGACCCGCCCTCATGCATGATGGGTCGCCTGGCGCGCGAGACCGATGAGGGGAAAGAAGATCGCAGTCTTCCTGGACAACGCCAGGTTCCACCACGCCAAGGCCTTGAACGATCTTTATGCCCCCGGTCAGGGCTCTGGAGCGCATCACACCCATCTACATGCCCCCTACCGCCCCCGACCCTGGGACCCACAGAACACATACGGGACGCCGCCAGAAAGCCAACATCGCCAACCCCGCGCGCGCTCGCCCCGCAAAACACCCTCGCGGCTCACCACCTACATCACCAACCGCACCTTCGACTACGACTTCGAGCACCTCCCAATCACACCACCACGCACCGACCTTGTCTTTAATTCCAGCCATACTTGAAGGCGCCCAGGAAGGTCTCGAAGCGGAACCTGTGCGCGTAGGCGGCCTTGACGAACTCCGGGGAGTAGCGCTCCAGGACGCCCCTCGTAGTAGCCCTCCTCGACCATGAGGCGTGGTGAGTCGAGCTCCGGGGAGGTACCGGCTCCAGACCGGTATCCGTCAGGGTGTCTGCCAAAAGTCTTCCAATCCTTCTTTGACGCGTACGACGTCGGTGGGTGTTCCCAGCAGCTCGTAGCGGTACAGAAGCGGCACATTCAGCTTGCTGGCGATAATGTCACCGGCGAGGCAGTACGCCTCACCGAAGTTAGTGTTGCCGGAGGAGATCACACCTCGGCACAGCGACCGGTTGTGCGAGTCATTGAGGAACTTGATGACCTGTTTGGGCACGGCCCTTTAACAGACCCTCCGCCATAAGTCGGCACGAGGACGTGACGTCCTCGTCGACCGCGAGCGGCGCCTCCTTCGGCCGCAGCGGTATACGTGCGCTGCGGAATCCGAGCTTGCCCACGAAGCGATGCGTGTTCTCCGACGTGGAGGAGAAGTACACCAGGAGGGGGCCGCTCCGACGACTCGAGGTGGACACGCCCCTCAGACCGCGAGAACCTCGGCGGCGATGGCCAGAGCCTTGATCTTGTCGGACGGAAACCCCGACCAGTGATCCTCCCAGCCATGACAGGAGCCTGGGCATAGCCGAGGGACTTGACCTGCTCGAGCCTCAACGTCGAGGAGAGATGTCGACCGTCTCGATAGCGGAGTCCCGCCTGTCCAGGGGCGCGGTAGGGTGGCGTTGCACTGCACGCAGTTGGGCTTGGAGTAGACGGTGATCGCCATGTAGGTCACTTCCTGGCTCTCGTGAGGGGTCGATGGGCAGGTATTCGGGTCGCAGCCAATGGCACCCTCACAAGGAGGTTCCACCGGCGTAACAACACTCGTAGTAGTTCTCGGTCGGGCATACCGCCCCGCAGGGTCAAGACACTACCCCTAGGGGTCCGGGCGTGCCAGCACCACTAGATAATGTGTCTGACGTGGCGCTGTGCACAATGCGCCTCCTTCCTGTGGAGAGCGGCCCGTCATCCTGTGGACGCCGGGAGACGCGGACCATCTGCAGCCTCCGACGCTGAAGACCGACGAACGACCCACGATCTGCGCAACCATGCTCCTCCAGGGGTGTGACACGAATTCTGCCCTCTTACCCACAGGCCTCCACGCACCTCTCCGCCCACTCCATCCCCATCCTGGGGACAGAGCTCGGAAAACTCACCCCCGGAAAGCGACCGCTCCGGGCGTGTCGCACTCCCGTTCATGGGTGCGGGGCGACCCAGCCACTCCTTCGCCACCTGCCCCACTTCACGCGTTCGCCACACGCCCGTTACAATATTGACATATGTCCGACATATCGCGGATATCTGTGGCGCGACACCATCACCAATCACCCACGGCTCCACCCCTCCACCCGAGTCGGAGGTCGGGACATTCCGAACATTACTCATAACTGCCGATGGTTATTCACAGGTTATTCACAGAACTGCGCGTTGGACTGACCATCTTCGGACTGAGCGACATGCTCACCGAACGGTCTTGCCCTGACAAACCGCGAAGAAAGGAATTCTGCGATGACCCTCACCGCGCTCGCCTCCACCGGCCTTGACATGGTGGCGCTGGCCGTCCTGGTCGGTGCACTTTACATACCCCGTCATGGTCGCCGAGACCTTGTGGCCGCTTATATCGGAGTCAACATCGGCGTCTTGGCCGTCACGCTCCTGCTGTCCAGCGCGCAGGAACTGGGAGCCGGTCTGGGCCTGGGACTCTTCGGCGTCCTGTCGATCATCCGCCTGCGCTCCACCGCTCTGGCCCAGGGTGAGGTCGCCTACTTCTCCGCCGCTCTGGCACTCGGCCCTGATCGGAGGCATGGAGGCCAACATCGGATTGACCGCCACCCTCATGGCGCTGGTGCTCGCAGCCCTGTTCGTGGGCGACCACCCCGCGCTGATGCGGCGCAACCGCAACCAGGTGGTGACCCTCGACCGCGCCGTCAGCGATGAGCACGAGCTCACCGACCATCTCGAGCAGCTTCTCAACGCCAAGGTGCTCAACCTGGACATCCAGCGCCTCGACCTGGTCAATGACACGACCATCGTCGACGTCCGTTACAGGCTCCACCGCCCCGAGCCCTCAGACGGAGGCTCTGCAGGTCTCACAGGCCGCACAGGCCTCGCCGCAGCCTCTTCAGACCCAGCAGTCGGCGCCATTGGTTCACGAGGTGTCCACGACCACGCCCTCCCCTCAGGATGGCCAGGCGGTGCAGCCCCAGGGAATCGCGACATCGACCTTTCTCGCCTCCAGCAGCCGGCATCCACACGGCGGGGCCGGCGAAGCCAGCAGAGCCCGAATAGTCAGCAGGAGTACCAGAGCGCACCCGCACCGCAGCAGAGCCAGCCCGCCGCCCTGCGCAGGGACCCTGGACCAGCTCTTCCTGGCCCGCGCCGCCCTCACACCCCAACAACGCCCACTGACAGCCTGCAGCCCTGACTGCGCTGACGGCCCTGACCGCCCAGCGAGGTCGGCGAGGTCGGGCAACAGATCAACCAGTCGCAGAACCGGCGGCTCCGGCGAGGCGCGCCGCCCCATCGGCACAGCCGATTGCAGCCGATTCGCGGCACCACCGATTCCAACCCTCCTGTACTCACCGCCTGATTCACCGCCCGGAAGGACCCGGAAGGAAAGGAGGGCGACATGCCACGCACCGAGCACCTCAACACCATCACCCTCGCCGAGCTCAATGCCGAAGCGGGCCTGCTCACCCGCATGGACCGCAAGTACCTGGTGCCGCCGGACGACGTCCAGGACATCATCGACATCCTCGCTCCGCGGGCACAGGTCCTGCAGATCGACGGACTGCGCAACTTCCAGTACGCCTCCACCTACTTCGACACCTCCGCTCTGGACGCCTTCTTCCTGGCCGCCTACAGCGCCGTCGTCGCTACAAGATCCGCACCCGCACCTACCCTGGACTCCGACCTGTGGCTTCCTGGAGGTCAAGACCAACGGTTCGCGCGAGGCAACGGTCAAGGACCGGCTGAAGTACAGTCCCGACGACGCCGACCGCATCACCGAGAGGGCAAGGAATTCATCGTCGAGCGCCTGGTGGGTCGAGACCTGCGCCCTCGAGGGAGGCCCGCGACATCGCGGAGGCGCTGGTGCCCGTCATGGACAGCGCACCAGCGCACCACGCTCACCTGCCCAACGACAACGCCCGCGCCACCTTCGCGACAAGGCCCTGACCTGGGAGCTGTTCAACTCGATGGCGTCCGCACCGACCGCCGCGTGCTCATCGACAAGCGGATGGTGGTGGAGACCAAGAAGACCCTCCACGGCTTCGCCCACGGATCGGCTCCGTGGGACGCGGCCATCAGCCGACTCGTTTGTCCAAGTACGCCACCGGAATGGCGGTGCTCCACGAGACCTGCCCACTAACAGGTGGCACCGAACCATCAACCGCGACCTGGGCCGTTACCAGTACGACGCCCCAACGCGCCGAGGCCTTTAAGGCCCCCGTCCAGCCGTTGCCCGGTCCGACTTGGAAACTAGAACAAGGCCAGAACGAGCAACGGCTGGACGGCTGGGTTCGACCCACAAGTCAGGAACCCGCGGCTTCCCCTCATGGGCAGACCGCGGAGTCTCAACGAGCAGGCGATGATCGAGCACGCCATGGAGGGTTCTGGGCCAGCAGCGACAGCTGTTGCCTCACCGCTGCCTCACTGCTGCCTCACCGGCGCGCCCGGCCGAGGGCAACCGGCCTGACCAAGGGCAGCCTGTGCGCCTTCTCCGACAGGCGCGCACTGCTCGATACATGCCTGGCATGTACCAGCAGGGTCGCCGAGACCGGGCCGCAATCGGGCAGTAATTGCTCGATCTCCAGTAGCAACTGCTCGATCTCGAGCCGCAACTGCTGGAGGCCTCCGAGAACTGCCGCCGCGTGCATCCGGCGCAACATGTCCAAAACGGAGGAGATCAAGACCTTCTCCTCACGCGGTTTCACTGCAACCCGCTCCAACCTGCGGGTTTCTGTTTCAGCTGATGCAGGGGCAGTGCGTTGATCTCCTCCGTTTTCGACATCCAGCCCTGGAGCTCTCCACCAGGCGATCGACGTGGCGCTATCCGGCCTGCAGAGTCTGGCTCGGCCAGGGACGGGTGACCGCGCCCGGCCGAGCCGGCCGGCCGCCGATCGCCAGGCCTATGCAGCCAGCCGGCCGCTGATCGCCGACCGATGCGCAGCACACCCGCGACCCGCCCCATCCAGGAAACGTCCGTCCACGTCTTTGACCGATAGTTCAAACCGATGAGCTCAAGAAGGAGAACTATGAATCTGCATCTCGAGGGAAGACCGCCCTGGTCACCGGGGCCGGCCGTGGAATCGGCCTAGCAGTCGCGCAACGGCTGGCGCAGGAGGGCGCGCAGGTCGTCGGCACCGCGCGCACCATCACCCCAGAACTGGAAGAGACAGCCATAGCAGCCATCCCAGCCGACCTGGCAGCACCTGGGGGCGCCACCGGTGCGGTGCAGTCCGCCCTGGATGGGCTCCGGCGGTATTGACATCCTCATCAACAACGTCGGCGGTGGCGACGCGGACACCCTCAAGCTCGGTGGTTTCCTCGAGCTGGATGCGGATGATGCCCAGTGGCAGAACATGTTCAACCTCAACCTCTTCAGCGCCGTGTGGACAAGCCATGCCGCTCTCCCAAGCCTTATTGAGCGCAAGGGCTCCATCGTCAGCGTCTCATCCATCAACGCCCTCATCCCCACCCCGAGCCCCGTGGGCTACAGCGAGGCCAAGGCCGCACTCCTTGCTTTCAACAAGCGGCTGAGCGAGGAGTTCGGGCCGCGCGGCGTACGCGTCAACACAGTCTCCCAGGGCACCGTAGGGAACCCGGACGTTTACGCGATCCAGACGGCTACGGCGCACGAGTCGCTGCAGCCCGGGGCATGAAGCATGAAGAGCTCCCTAGCCGCCCTGCCCTCGATCTTCAAGATCGCTTCCGGGCGCCTCACCGAGCCGAGGAGATCGCCGACTTGGTCAGTCTTCCTCGCATCACCTGCTGCCAGCAGTGTTGTCGGCGCCAACATCGTCGCCGACGGCGGCACTGTGAAACCGTCTAAGGCCCTGATCCCGCAGCGCATCCGGCGCAACATGTCCAAAACGGAGGAGATCAAGACCTTCTCCCTCGCAGTTTCACTCAGCAAACCCGCTCCAACCCGCGGGTTTCTGTTTCAACTGTGCAGGGGGCAGTGCGTTGATCTCCTCCGTTTTGGACATCAGCCTCCCCGCCCGCGATCTCCTGGATCTCCCCGGGACGACTCATGCCCTGCCCATGCCCGATTCACAGCGGGCTCATTGAAACCGCTCCTTGACTATCCACTAACGGGCCGACCAGCCCGGGACATCAGATCCAAGGAGCCTCACCATGACCCTCGCATCGATCGCCGCCATCGCGCCGACCTGATCGCCCTGACTCGCGCTCGTCGGCGGACTGTACGCTTTCGGCGCCACAGCCGCAAGGACCTCATGGCCGCCTACATCGGCGTCAACGTGGGCGTGCTGGCGGTGACTCTCCTGCTGGCGACCTCCAGCGTCGGAGCCGGCCTGGGTCTGGGTCTCTTCGGCGTCCTGTCGATCATCCGCCTGCGCTCCACCGAGCTCGCCCAGCACGGGTCGCCTAGCTTCTTCGCCGCCCTGGCCCTCGGCCTGCTCGGCGGCATCGGCGCCTCCATCACGACGACGGCGGTACTCATGGCGCTCGTCGTCGCCTCCCCTGTGGATCGGCGACCACCCGTCCATGCTGCGCCGCAACCGCCACCAGGTGGTCATGGTCGACTCGCGCCATCTCCGATGAGACTGCCCTGACCGACCACCTCTCCCGCCTGCTCAACGCCCGGATCCACTCGATCGAGGTCCAGCGCCTCGACCTGGTCAACGACACCACACTGGTCGATGTGCTACCAGCTCCACCGGCCCCGCCCCCAGGCTGAGACCAGCGCACCCGCCCCGGCGGCTCCGGAGAGCCTCGCGAGCCCCGTCGCCACCTGCCGCCCGCACTCTCCCCAGCAGAAGTCCGGAACCCGGTCGTGCCGGAGGCTCCCTCCTACCGCCCGCAGCGCAGAACGCGGAACACCACGGCAGTCCACGCGGTCGTCCGCTGACTCACCACTGGATATCGGATAGGAGCCACCCATGCCCGCGGCCGCGCTCCACCACCACCGCCCTCGACACCGAGCGCCTGACCGCCACGACCCTGGAGGACCTCAACGCCTCCGCCGGCCTGCTCACCCGCATCGACCGCAGTACCTCGTCGCCTCCGACACCGCACAGGGCGTCATCGACGCCCTGGCCGAGCGAGCCCCTCGTCCTCGACATCGACGGTCGGCGCTGCTTCTCCTACGCCTCGACCTACTTCGACACCCCCGAACTCGGCTCCTACTTCCAGGCCGCTCACAAGCGCCGTCGCCGCTTCAAGATCCGCACCCGCTCCTACCTGGATTCGGGACTGACCTTCCTGGAGGTCAAGACCCGCGGTCCTCGGGGCGCCACGATCAAGCAGCGCATGGACTACCGAGCCGCGGACGCCGACCACCTGACTCCCGAGGGCCTCGGCTTCATCGCCGACTGCCTCGCGCCACTGAGCGGGTCCGTACGGGATGCCCGCCGCGTCGCGCGAAGCCTCAAGCCGGTGATGAGGCACGACCTCACCGCCGCACCACGCTGCACCTGCCCGACGACGGCGCCCGCGCCACCATCGACACCGACCTGACGTGGACCGCATTCGCGTCCGGCGAGGACGGCGAGGGCGAGAGCGCGGGTCCGGCACGCGCGCCACCCGCCGCGGCGCGCCCCGACCCGCGGGGCCGCTCGCCGTCGTCGAGACGAAGAATCCGGCTCGATGCTCTCCACGGACCGCTACCTGTGGGCCCGACGGCCACCGGCCCTCGCGGATATCGAAGTACGCCACCGGCATGGCCGTACTCCACCCCGAGCTGCCGGCCAACAAATGGCATCGGCTCCTGACCCGCGAACTCGCGCGGCAGTACCGCTCGTGCCGCCTGAGCCGGGGATTCCGGCTATCACCCCCACTGACCATCTGCCCCATCGACCGGCCGCCGCCCACCAGCAGCCAGGCCCCAGAGCGCCGGGACACCGGCACCAGGAGCACACATGTTGAACCCGCTCAAGCACGTCACCGCCCGCCCCATCGGACGCCATGCCGCAGCCCCGCGCGGCCGCAGGATGCAGCGCGTCGGTGGCGCGATCGCCGCCCTGGCCTCGGTCGCGCTCGTCACCGCCTGCGGGATGACGTCGGCGACCGCCACTGATGCGGCCACGGGCTCGACCAGCATCAGCACCGCCGTCAGGCAGGCCTCCGTCGGTGCGAGCGCATCCGATGTCCTGTCCGCGAACGCAGATACCTCCGAGGCAACCGCGGTCGCCTCGGATGCCGACAAGACCGGCGCCTATGACGCCTCCGCCGCCACGACCATCACGGCCTCGGGCGGCTCCGCCGAGGTCTCGGGCTCCGACGCCGGCAATGTCACTGTTGATGGCGGGACCGTCACCATCACCGGCTCCGGCACCTACGTGGTGAGCGGCACTCTCGACGGCCAGGTGGTCGTCAACGCGGATAAGGCCGACGTCCGCCTCGTTCTGGCGGGCGCCTCGATCACCAACGCCGGCGGGCCCGCGATCGACATCCAGGACGCCGGGAGCGCCGTGATGGTCCTGGCGGAGGGCACCACGAACACACTGGCCGACGGCTCCGCCTACGCCGATACCAGTGAGGACGCCGCCACCGCCGCCCTGTTCTCCTCGGACACGCTCACCATCACGGGCACCGGCTCCTGAACGTGACCGGCTCCTACAACGACGGCATCTCATCGAAGAACGGCCTGGTCATCACGGGCGAGCCGACGATCACGGTCGACGCCGTCGATGACGGCGTGCGCGGCAAGGACTACCTGCTCGTCTCGTCGGGGAGTCTGACGGTGAGCGCGGGCGGCGATGGCCTGAAGTCCTCCGAGGACAACGACGAGACCAAGGGGTTCGTCGCGCTCGGGGACGCCACGGTGAACGTCACCTCCGGCGACGACGGCGTGTCCGCGACCACCGACGTCACCGTGGACGGCACGACGCTGTCGATCGCCGCCGGGGGCGGGCAGGCCAATGCCACTGTCTCGGAGGAGCAGGGACCGGGCCAGGGCGCGCCGGGCCAGGGCGCGCCGGGTCAGGGTGCGCCGGGTCAGGACCAGGCCGCCGGCGGCCAGTCCGATGAGAGCCAGTCCGAGAGCACCACCGCCTCCCCCAGGGGATCAACGCCGGCGTGACCTACGCCCAGGACACGGGCAGTGTCACCATTGACGCCGCCGACGAGGGGCCTGCAGGCGGCCTTCGTCAATGTGAATGGCGGAAAGCCTCGATATCGCCTCGGGCGACGACGGCATCAATGCCTCCAACGGCGATTACACGATCGAGGGCTACGAGGCGCCGACTCCGAGTCCGATGACGGCTCGGTGCTCACGATCTCAGGCGGGCAGGTGCAGATCGATTACGCCAACTCCGACGGGATCGACTCCAACGGGTCGGCCCATGTCACCGGCGGCGAGGTCGTCGTGGGCGGTGCAGCGGGATCGATGGACGGATCGGTGGACGCCAATGGCGAGACGACGCTGGTGGGCGTATCCGCCTCCCTCCCGGTGGCCGAGGGCGACACGATCACCGTCACGGGTGCGGACGGCACGAGCTGGACACTGACCAGCACGGTCTCCGCCGATGCGGTGACGGTGCTCGGCCTGAGCGAGGGGGCGAGTACACGGTGGCGACGACGTCGGGCGGCTCGACGACCGCGACGGCCGGCGCGCTGAGCGCCGGTGCGATGGCCGGAGGCCCGGGCGGGGATCCGGGGCGGGGCAGGGCGGTCCCGGGCGCAAGGGCTGGGCGCGCTCCCCACTCCCCGTCGAGATCGGTTGTATTCCGGCTCGAGATCGGTCCGATCGGACCGATCTCGAGCGGAATACTCGATCTCAGCTACTAGCGATGGGGATCAGCCGGGGATGCGGATCCAGGCAGTCGTGTCGGCGGGCAGGACACTCGCGGCGCCACCGGCCGCTCCGGAACCGCCATCGGACTCGACGACGCCGAGCGGGGCGGAGGCCAGCAGGACCTCCCCGGCCGGCAGCTCGGCATCGGCACCGAAGGCCGTCCAGCACTGCACGTCGCCACGGGCGAAGGCCAGAACGTCCTCGTCACGTCGCACCCACCGGAAACGGCCCGGCCGACGGATGCGCCGCGCCCCAGATCTCGCGACGCAGTCGTAGGCCCTCGCGATACAGGTGAAGCATCGAGCCCGGGTCGGCCTCCTCGAGCTCGACGGCGCGCTCCCCACCCCGCCGGCTGGGGCAGGGTGCGGCTCGGCGCCGTCGTCGGGTCCGAAGCCGAATGGACGGCCGGTCGCCGTCCACGGCAGCGGCACGCGGCAGCCGTCGCGCCCCTTCTCCTGGCCGCGCATGCGGCGGGCGATCGGGTCCTGCAGGCGGTCCTCAGGGGATGTCGGGGACCTCGGGCAGGCCGAGGCTCGTCGCCCTGGTAGAGGTACATGGCTCCCCGGCAGCGCCATCACGACCATGGCTGCGGCTCGCGCCCGGTGCTCACCGCGCGCGGGGTCGCGTGCGGGTGCCGCACCCTCAGTGCCCTCAGTGCCCTCAATGCCATCGGCTCTGATCCACCGGCGCGCCGGTCGTTGGGCGATGCCCGCGGGATACTCGGGGTCGGGCTCCTCCGGAGAATCGTCATCGGCGAGGTCGAAGCCGTAGCGGGTGGCGACCCGCGGGGTGTCATGACAGCCGAGGACCCAGGTGGTCGAGCCGCAGGCGGCCTGGTCCGCGATGCCGGCGTCGATCGCCCAGGCGACGGGAGCGGGCGGTCCAGTCGGCATCACCATCTGGAAGTTGAAGGCCTGTCCCAAGCTCGCGGCATAGGGCGGGACGGCGCGAGGCGACGACGCCCGCCTCGGCCACGGCGAAGCGCGGCGGGTCGTAGGAGTCGAGACGGCGCGCCAGTGGCGGTAGATGTCGTGGACGTCGTCGCGGTCGAACAGAGGGTGAGAGCCGTCGTCGGGCAGAGGCCACCAGGGGATCTCCGCCATCGGACGGTGCGGCTCGGACATGTCCTAGGCCATCCGGGGGGCCATGTCGATGCGGAAGCCGTCCACGCCGCGGTCGGACCAGAAGCGCAAGTGGCCAGGAAGTCCTGGCGCACCGCCGGATCGTCCCAGTTGAGGTCGGGCTGCTCGGGGCGAAGATGTGGAGGTACCACTGGTAGGGGCGGGATGTTCCGGGACCGGTGAGCGGGGCGCCGTCGGGCCGACGTCGTCGATGCGCTCTCAGGCGGAGCCGCCGAACATGGAGCGCCGGTCATTGGGCGGCTCGAGTGCCGCCGGAGCCGGTGCCGGGGCGGACGTGGTAGAGGGCGCGCTCGGGGGCATCGGGGCCGCCGGCCAGAGCAGTCCCGGAACCATGCGTGACGGTTGGAGGAGTGGTTGGGGACGATGTCACCATCACCCTGATGCCGGCGGCGTGAAGGGCGGTAACCATGCGGTCGAAAATCGGCCAGCGTGCCGATCTCGGGGCGACGTCGCGGTGAGTCATCGACGTCGTAGCCGCCGTCGGCCAGGGGCCGAGGGGTAGAACGGGGAGAGCCAGACGGCATCCACGCCGAGGGCCGCGAGGTAGGGGACGCGGCTGATGATGCCGGCGAGATCGCCGATGCCGTTGCCATCGAGGTCGGCGAAGGAGCGCAGGTGATCTGGTAGACGACGGCGTCCTTCCACCACTGGCGGGCCAGGGGCGGGGACGCGCTGGGGCGAGTGGTCTCGGTGGGCTTGAGCTGGGGCTGGGCGAGGCTTGGCGGTCTTGCTGGGCTGCGGTCACGGCCGCATTCTTTCAATTCTGTCAATCCTGCCAGATTCTCGCCGCCGAGCCCCTCAGTCCTTCCTCGCCTGTCCGCCACACGAGCGCCGAGGCACGGTGTAGCTCAATGCGACGGCGAGGAAGATCGTCCCCACCCCTAGGAATCCGGTGCCCATGCTGGCGCTGGCGGAGATCCCCATGAACACCGCCCCCAGAGCAGCCACTCCCCACCGCCAGAGCACTTTGTTGAACGGTCGTGATCAAGCCGCTTCCCAGACCGATCTTATGATCAGGGAATGGTAGACAGAATAGTGCGATAAGTACTTGGCACGTAAAGACCGTTGCCGATACCGATCAGGAACATGCCGGCAGCCACATGATAGAATTCAGAATAAGGCCAGAATAGAATAACTGGCAGCATGACCGCCGCAATTCCCGTCGCCTGTGCCAGCCCTCCGATCTGGATGGATCGAATCCCATATCAGCTTAATTATTTGTGGCGCCCGCATGGCCGATAAGAACTGCCCCCAGCGCCATCGGAGCCATGGACATCCCGGATTCAAGCGCACTCATGGAATTCCCCTCCTGCATGGCCAGCGCAAAGGCGAACAAGTAGCCGCCGAACACCAGGAATCCACTCCCCAGCACCAGCAGTCCTCGCCGCATCGTCGAAATAGCCAGAAGGGGAAGGCGGGATGAGGGGAGCCCGCCCTGAGATCTCGATGCGCGATTCGTAGAACCGCAGCGCGACGAACGCGGCAGCGCTGCCGACGCAGAGGGCCCACGCCCACGCCAGCCAGCCCGCCTGCCTGCCCACGCTGAGGGGAATGAGCAGGCCGAGAATCGCCGCCCCGAAGAGGAGAGTTCCGCCGATATCCGTGGAATCAGGGTCATCCGCCCTCGTCTCCGGAACCCAGGCCCTGATCCCCAGGGCCGCCAGACCCCCAGAGGAAGATTGATCAGGAATATGAGCCGCCACCCCAGGCCGCCCAGGTCGGCCCTACAATGACCCCTCCCAGCAATCGACCACGGCCGCGGACGAGGCCACCAATGGCGGCGTAATAACTGAGCAGACGCGTCTGGCGGGCTCTTTCAGAGCGGCGAGATAGTCGGACATGACTTGAGGGGGCAGCAAGGGCGGCGAAGCCCTTGAACCACCCTGGCAGCGATCAGACATTTCCATCGAGGCGGCCACTCCGCGGAACAGCGACGCCGCAGTGAATCCCAGTGTGCCTAATACGAGAACTCGCCTGCGTCCATATCTATCCCAGAACGCCCACTGAAGACCAGAAGCGGGGCGTAGACGATCAGGTATCCACTGATGACGAACTGCGATTCGACGGTGTCCGCCCCCAGCGAGGACTGGATGGACGGAAGCGATACGTTCACGATAGATATGAATCGATCGACGTCAGAACAGCAGCCAGCAGAATAGCGGCCTGCCCAGCGGGCGGGGAATTATTTCGCGTCGGGTATCGATTCCCGCGCCGTAATCGCACCGGATTCTCTCATCACGGCTGCGATCCGGTGGAGCGCTCGTGAACGAAGAGCGGTCTTGCCGATGGTCCTGCCGTCGCGCAGCTCGGTCCAGCACGCGGGGCGCGTCCTGAATCGGGGCCCGCTCCGCAATATGCTGAGTCACCTCGCCAGGAGGCCACCAGTGCCAGCGCCCGGCGCAGATGAGGTGCCGACGATGCGCGGATGCGCAGCGGACATAGCCCCGAGGTTGAAGCCGCGAACACCGATCCCTAACCAGCAGGGCGTATTGCTGCGACCACGTGGTCACCGGCCTGGGAGGCATCGCCGACGGCGAGCAGACGGCCGCCGAGTCGGAGCAGCTCGAGGCTGGTGTGATCCTGCCGGGCCAGCCACCGGATCAGCGATCACATCGAACTGTCGGTTCCGCATTCTCCAGATCAGCACGCAGCCATACCTCGTCGTATCGAGATCGAGCGCGGCCTTCTTCTCCTCGCCGCCGACGACGCCGACAACACGGCCGGCTCGGGCGTGCGAGCGATCTGCTGAACGGGAACCCAGCCCACCCGCGGCGGCATGCACGAGTACATGCTCTCGGCCGAAGATGCGCAACCCCGCTCGAGCGAGGATCAGCGCGGTGGTCGTATTCGACAGCACCACCGACGCCGAGGAGGGATCCATGCCCGCAGGGATCGGGGCGACGAGCTGGGCGTGCGTGACGGCGACCTGCCCGTGAGGCGCCGCCCGCATTGATCGTCAGCGCGGCAGCGATCGCCGACCGCGAGGCCCTCCACTCGCTCGCCGGTGCGAATCCTGCCCGCGGCCTCGTGCCAGGCACCCACGGCAGCGGTTTGGGCACGAACCCGCCCGCGAACAGGGGCTTCAACAGAGTTCGCCCCCGAACTCCATTCAACGCCACTTGCTCCGGGGGCGGGCTCGGGTTCGAGGGAGGCGTGTCGTGGGGTCAGCCCTCGAGGACCGTCGTAGCTGGTGATCTGGACGAGCTCATCTCCGACTCTCCTCGCTTACCATGTGTCCAGTAAGCTGAACAGAATCAGGGAACCCGCAGTAAGATACGGCAGTATCAGACTACCTGGCTTTACAGATCGGGAGACGAGAAGGTGAGCCACGATGCAGCCGCGACTTGGACAGTACCTGAGGCGGAAGGTGTTCCCATTGGGCCTCCGGCTGCATGGGCATGAGGCTGGATCTATGCGGAGCCGCCACCGCGGTGACGAGCACTCCATCGCCGTCATCCGACGGCCGAGACGCCGGCGTGCAGCTGATCGACACCGCGGGCCTGCAGCGGCGACCTGCATAACGAGGAAGCTCGTCGGCCGCGCGCTGCGCGGAGCGGCGCGACGACGTTAGCTCATCGCCACGCGAAGCGGACTGGTGGTCGATCTGACCTCGCGGCAGGCGGGTGCGCCGCGACGACGGCCCGAGACCTGGGGCCGACGGGTCGACGAGAGCCTGCGGCGCCCTCCGGGCGTCGAGGCGAGATCGACATGTTCTACGCACCCGCGGAGTCGACCGGCGGTGCCTATCGGCGAGCTGGGAAGGCCCTGTCGGCCGTCGTCGACGCCGTGCAAAGTGCGCTGGCTCGGGCTGTCCGGAAGTCACCCATCGCTTGGGCCGAGGCGCATGCGATTCACCCGGTGACGGCGATTCGGTCCGAACTCTCGCTATGGACGCGCACGACCCTCTCGGACGCGGCGCCAGCAGACGGGGCACGGGCCGCGGCCGAGCCCACGAGCCGCGGCAGCTCGGCCCGAGCACCTCCAACGGCACCTCGAACCAGCGCCTCCGACGGCGACCTGCTCGCCTGGACACCGAGACCATGGGTCTCGTTCCGTACCCGTTCGCACCGCTGGGGCCGCTGTCTGACGCACGCTCACGCCGGACAGTTCGGGGACGGCGACTTCCCGCACACGAACCCGCGCGCTTCACCGCATTCGCCCCGCAACCGGGACATCACCGACGAGATCTCGCGGGTCGCCAGCGCCCACGATGCGGTGACATCCGCACGCAGGTCTGCCTGGCATGGCTGCTCCGGTCTATCGAGAGAACATCGTCCGATTCCCGCTTACCGCGGTACTCACCTGCCTTGCAGAACCTCCGCGCCACAGCTCGCCGCCCTCACCGACGACGCGAGTGCGGGACTCTCGACAGACTGCCCGCCCCCTCAGGGGCTCGCTGCTGAGCTCCGCGGCCGACGACGATGCAGTGCCGGCACCGGCGACAGCATCGTCGTCGGCGCATCGACGTCTCATCAGCGCCATCGCCACCGCAGCACCGCCGCCGCGATTCGGCTCAGGGTCGCAGGCCGCAGCGTGCTCCTCCGCGGTGAACACCGGCCCAGGCGCGCCTCGACCGCGCGTGCGCACTCGTCGGCGCGCGACAATAACGCCTCGCCGACCTGCGTCAGCTCAGTGACCAGTACTGCTTGCGGTGCACCTTCGACGGCGTGCGCTCGATCAGCTTCTTGCCCTCAAGCCTAGCCAGGATCGTCGTCATCGTGCTGCGGCGTCACCGCCGTTCCGCGCCAACTGCGCCGAGGACTGCGGCAGTGAAGAGGACCAGCATCGCCGCGTACTGCCACGAGGCGAGGTCGAAGGGCCGCAGCGCCTCCGACTTCGCAACCATCAGCGCCTGCTCCGCATAGCACACATGTGCCCACGCGGGCATGCACATCCTCGCAAGCGCGCACTCTGACGGGGCGGGCGTAAGTCGCGGAATGGCGGCGAGCCGCGTATCAGTCATCTGACAGCCCGATGGCGGCCGAGAACCGGTCCGCCGCCTCCGCGCAGCGCCCACCGATCCGCGGTACCTCGTGACACGCCGTAGATGGAGTTAACCTGGCTTTTCGCATGACGCCCCCACAGACCGACCGGACCGCCCGCGTCACCGACACCCGGCAGCGCCTCATCGACACGACCCTGGAGCTCATCGACGCCCATGGACGGCAGGGAGGTGACGCTGACCGGCGTCGCCCGCGCCTGCGGTCACCACGCCCGCCTGCTACAAAGCACTTCCGTCCAAAACCAGCCTCTTCAACGCCGCCGTACGTCAGCTCTCCAGCAACCTGGGCAGGCAGGCCGAGCAACAGCTCCAGGACGATCCCGTGAATCGCTCCTGGCCATCAGAGATGATCCTGATCAACCTCGCGCGGACCACACCTCTTCGAGTTCAACCAGCTCAGCCCGAGGCCGTCGCCGCCCTGGACGACCCGGTCGAGGCACCCCCTGTAGCCACCACCCGCCACGAGGTCGACGCCTGGCCGCACGCGAAGGCGGACCCCGAGCGCCTCCAGCTCATCATCTGGTCCTGCCTTCAGGGGCTGCACCCGACTCATCGCCGTCGGCGCCGCCAGTGCCGACCCCGCCTTCATACGCGCCGCACTGCACACCGTCATCACGATAGGAGACCACTCATGACCCGCACCAACCGCACCCTCGTCATCTACGCCCACCCTACACCGGCTCCTTCAACCACGCGGTCCTGGAGGCCACCACCACCGCCCTGGACAGGGCGAACCGCCCCCTACGACGTCATCGACCTCTGCGCCGGCGGCTTCGACCCCCGCTACACCGTCGAGGAACTGGCCCTGTTCAGCGACGGAGGCACCCTGGACCCGTTGGTCACCCGCTACCAGGAGCTGATCAAGGGTGCCGCCCGCCTCATCGTCATCACGCCGATCTGGTGGAATGACCTGCCGGGCATGCTCAAGGGCTTCTTCGACAAGGTCATGAAGCGAAATGGGCCTCCGACCCCACCCCCTCGCGGGCGTGAAGGGAGCGCTGACCCACATCGAGCAGATGCTGGTGCTCACCACCTCGATCTCACCGACCTGGTACAGCCTGCGCTACCTGGCAGGCAATGCGATGGGCTCGGTATTCCTGGGCGCAACCGCCAAGCAGCTGGGCATACAGGGGCGTCGCTGGGTCAACTTCGGCCAAGTGGGCAAGGACGGCGAAGCCGGCGACCGGCGCCGCGCCGACCACCTCCAGAAGGTCGGCCACCTGGTGGCGGCGTGAGTCGGCAGTGAGGTCGATAAGCGCCGACGCCGGAACAGCTCGGGAGACCCGGCACACCATCGTCACGGTACCGCTATCACGCGTATTCACGGGCGGTACCCGCGACGAAGCGATCGAGGGCACTTTTCGCCCCCGCGTTGGGACCGATCTCGATGCGGGTTGCGACCGATCTCGCGGCGGGTTGCGACCGATCTCGATGCGGGTTGCGACCGATCTCGCGCAGCGAAGCGGACCGATCTCGGCGCGAGTGACGACCGATCTCGAAGCGGAAGGAGGCGGGCGGGGAGACCGGATCTTTGGCCTCCCTCGAGGATGATCTGTGAAACTCCTTCTCCTTCCTCAGGCGGACTTTCGAGGACGTTTTTCCCTAATCTGGTCAGATACCAATGACGACATCCTTCACCCGCGGCGTGCGCTATCCGGCGCCGGATGTGTCCGCGGCTTCATGCTGCTGCTCGTCGCGGTGGCGAACGTGCCCGCCTGGACCGGAGCAGACGGGCGCGCTTGACCCAGGGCGGCCTCAGGCGCTATCCGCAACCTTCTCGACGGCGGACTCCGTATGGATCTTCATCCGCACCCTCCTGGTGGACGAACGAGCCATTCCGCTGTTCGCCATGCTCTTCGGCTTCGGTCTGTACCATGATCAACCGGCGCATCAAAACCGGCACGCAGACATATCTGCAAACGCTGCGGGCACCGCGGAGGCGCGAACCGACGCCGGCAGAGACGGCCTGGGCACGCAGGCAGGCCACGGTCGACGCCCGCCGCCTGGTGCGCCGTCGCGGCTGGTGGATGATCCTGTTCGGCGCCGTGCACGGCATCTTCTTCCCCGGTGACATCATCGGCGCCTACGGAGTGGTCGCGGTCGTCTTCGCGGGCTGGTTGGCCCGCAAGCACCGCAAACGCATTCTCGCCGCAGGCATCACCTTCGCAATCCTGGCCACGCTCTTCATGTACTCGTTCGACCTATAGCAAACCGGCGCGATGGGCCGTACTCGGGACGGACCCGTCCACCTCAGGCAGTCTGCCCTGGTTCATCAGCAACCTGACCGGCTGGGTATTCACCCTCAGCAGTCACGCTGCTCTCAATGGTCATCCCGCCATGTTCATCGGGGCTCATCTGGCGACACCGACCTGCTAGCCCCGAGCAGCACCGCCGCCTCCTGATACCGTCGCCGTGGCCGGACTGGGAATCGGCATCCTGGGCGGACTCCACGCCGGACTCGCATATGCTGGATGAGAGTCCCCATGTCCTCCCTGGACCAGCCGCCACCGCAATAACCGGTCTAGCGGCCCGGCTGCGGCTGGCTGCGCTCCTCGCCCTCTACGCCGGCGGACCCGCACCAGACGGACAACTCACCGGGCTCGCCGCGCTCGCCTCCGCCGTCGGACGCCGCTCCGCGACGCCTATCTCAGCCAAACCATCCTCTTCGGACTCACCTTCACCGTCGTCCCCGGACTCCTCGGCACCGCCCTCGCAGTCAACGAAGCCCCAGCAGCCGCCATCGCCGTCGGAGTGTGGACCCTCGCCGCCGCCTTCACCATCACCCTCGAACACGGCGGGCGCCAGTCCCTTCGAAACCCTCCTACGCACCGCCGTCGCCCGCAGCCAACGCAGCCACCCCACCCACCACCGCCCCCGGGCATAGGAGTAGACCTCCGAGGCACCACGGCGGGAGCAGAACGGTGCGCGGAGGTACGAGTTATGCACGGGAGCATCGTTCCGCTCAGCACCAAGGTCTTATTTCGCATGCAGTTTCCAGGTTATACGCGGAGCTGATCGCATACGAGTGTGCAACATCCGCCAGATGCCGTTCACGAACTCTCGACCGGTTCCCGCGACGGCGCCTCACTCATCCCTCCCCCACCATGCCGACACCGATCACGGCTGAGAACAAGTCCCGGAACGAGTTCACGGCGCCCAGGGCGCCCTGCGGGCGCGGCGGCCGCACCGGCTGCCGCCCTCCTCACTCAGGCGGAAGGCTGGAGCTGCCGTCGTGTCCCGTCACATGCGTCCCGATCCACTCAGCGACAGGTGACGGCATGCGATCCCCCGCACCATCGACCAGGCATCGCCAAAACGTTCAAGGACCTCATCGACAACGTCGAGAACATCCTCGTCTCCAACGCGAAGCAGGTCCTGGAGTCGTGCGAAATGCTCGCGCGAAACCTCGGAGAGCCTCGTGGCACCAAGGAAGGGCAGCCCGAGTTCAAGGTTGTCTGAATGAGGCGAGATATGCGGCGGTGCATACGGATCGTATGCGGGCGAGCCGGGCCCGCATACGGTCGGGATGAATGAACGACCAATTCTTGAGATGGGCGTCGCCATTTCCGACAAGCAGGTTGAAGACGGTTGCGCCTCCTGCATCTCCCAGAAGTCGTGGTCCCTATCACGGTAGGCGAGGCCGCGGGGTCTTGACCGTGGACTGCTTGCCGTCCCCAGAGCCGAAGCGCCCGAGGACCGCGCGAGAGTCCTCAATGCTGTGCACGCTCTCGCTTGACCTCCCGCCGTCCGGTCAAAGCGTCGCACCATATGGGCCTCGGTCTCATCGGAGGGCCAGGCGCCTTCTCGAGATCACCCTACCTGATCGCGCTGCACCATCCGAGTTTCAGGCACCTCAATGCCGACCTCATGCGCCAGTCTCATCACGGCGAGCTCGTTGGCCAGCAGCCCCAGGAAAGCGGCGTCAGGGATCTTGACATGATCAGCTCACCGCCCTCACCGTGCGCGGGGGCACGATCCTGTCCCCATCCTGCCGCATAGAGAATTTCATTCCATTCCGGCCAGAAGGCCGCAGCCGACCAGCCGCTCTCGACACGGGTGCCGACAACGCTTCGGCTGAGGCGCACTGAAATCACGCCTCAACATGTACGTGCTGATCCGAACGACCTCATACCGCGGGTAGATCATTTCCTATTCTGCGAAGCTCGATCTCCGTATATGCTCACTCGTGCAACCGCGAGCAATAAGGTCCCGTAGCCGCCCCTCGGGAAGCAGATTGCGGAGAACCAGGCGGGCGCAGATTCGTCGCATGTGGCTGCCTGCGCGGATGATCCTCGAGACCACCTGCCGAGAACGGCCCTGTCAGGACGAGTCCCAGTAGTCTCACTGTATCGAAGATGAGATTTTGTGAAGGCGTCTCGACGATGGATCGCGCCGACGTGCTCGCCGTAGAGTGGGGCACGCCATGAACGCGCACTCGATCATGGTCAGGCACGCTGCGTCTCTACGCTCGCCACCATCGAAGATCAATCATCAAGCGGGGAGAGTCCTCATGTCCGCAGGCGGTGCGAGGCGCAATGAAGTCGATGAGGGTGGTGGCGCAGCACCTCGGCCTGGGTTCAATCTGCCTCGTCGTAACGATTGCCCTGCAGAGAGGCTCAGGATCTCCCGGTTCAGAAGCGAGGGAGTCGGTCAGAGGTCGTCATCCAGAAGCGGGAGCAGCTGGCGCCGATCAGAACGGAGATCACTTTGTTCGCAGCGACGAGGCATCCGCACCCAGCGCAGTGGGCGGGACAAGATCGGCGGCTACGGCTCGTGGAGTCGTCTCCCCCTCCAGCTGCGCGGCCAGCGCTCACCGTCATCAGCTCCCCCGTCATCAGGGATCGACCAGCTTCGGTTCCCATCGCGGTGAGATAACCTTACTGTCCGGGCGCGTCGCTCTGAACACACTGGTCGGGCACCTGCGGCGTGTGTCGATCGCCTCGCTGAAGCCTTTGGACCGATTCCGACTCCTCACCAGGGGACGTGCGTGCCGCCATATCGCGCAGGTCGGTCTGGAACCCGTTGATGCCGAGCTCGTCAGCTGTCAGACGTACTCGTACGCCAGAACCAGCGGCGAAGCAGCTCGAGATTACGGTCGCATGAGGCTCAGGGAAGGCGAAGAATCTCGCCGGGACGAGCAGCTGAAAGCGGAAGGGCAGGAAGGTCATGTGCGGAACGCCGCACTGCTGCTGAAGAAGCGCACGGCAGCCACGAGCGCCCGCTCCGTGGCCATATAGGCCTCCTTCTCGCGCTCACCGGGAAATCATCGTCACAGACTGCGGCTAGGAGAGAATTCCCCATGAACATCTCGACTAATATCCGTATGGCGACGCACCAAGAGCGCTTGTACGACGATCTTGTCCGCGAGTGCGCCGAAATGGGTCTGCTCATCCACGTGCGCAGCGATCCCCGACATCGTCAAAGCCGCATCCGGACCGCCATGAATGGCGTCGAATATTTCTGCGGCATTGAGCTTCTTACCGCGATTATTTATCCTGTCGAAGACCTCGCGGAGAACCTGCTCGTCGGCGTCCTCCATAATCGTGGCGGGTACCGAGACGCCTGCGAGTCGACCCGTGACCTTCTGGATATGAGGGGCGAACCCAGCCCCATCAGGATTATCCCCCAGCCACGCCAGCGCCCGCCCGAGATCGAACAGATCGGGCAAGGGAATAACGAGGGGCGGGTCGGGCTCACGGAGCGGCACGACCTTCTGCTCCCTGAGGGAGTAGCCGAGAGCAGATCGAGGTCACGCACGCCCTCAGGATCAACACCGTGACGAGGCTCGTGATCCGCTGCTGGCCCATCACAGCCACAGAGCATCCGGCATCTGCCCCGCCTCGTCCAACGTCCCGATCCTCAGGCGCTGGCTTCAGCTTCACGCTTCAGAGGAGCAGACCTGCCAGTGGATACCCGCGAGTACCGAGTCAACAAGATTGAGAACGTCCCGCCTCTCCCATCAGAACGATCGCTGGAACTGCGGCACTCGCAGCTGCCCAGCCTTTCACAAGTGCCCGCAATCCCGCGATGCTGTAGCTCTGACTGGTCGAGGTGCGGTTCGTCCATATGCCGTATGCCCGTCTTACCGGTATTCAGTATTACCGAGCCTTACCGTGTACCACCGTGTACTAGCGACACGATCGATGGACACTCTAAAGGCACGACCGACCATTTATCGGCGCTACGGCGCCGACAGCCGCTGAAGGGACCCAGAGGACCCAGAGGACGGGGCCGATGTGAACGGCGACCGTACAACCGTGAGTCACGGCCGCGGCCTCCGCCTCGCCCTCAACTCCACGACGTTGGCAGCCAGGCCGCCGCGGAGGTCTCCTTGTACTTGGCGAGCATGCCTGCCGGTCTGACGCATGGTCTCGATGACGGTGTCAGAGATACTGCGTGAGCGCCCCTCGCCCCACAATGCCATGCGAGCAGCATTGATCGCGCCTGACGGCCGCCACCGCGGCGCGCTCGATGCAGGGGATCTGCACGAGCCGCCGACCCGGGTCGCGTCAGCTGGGTTGTGCTCCGCGGCGATCTCGGCGGCGTTCTCCACCTGCGCAGGCGTCCCGCAGCCTCCGCCAGCCCGGCCGCCGCCATGGACGACGCCGACCCCCTCCCCTGCAGCCCACCTCCGCCCCGGCGATCAGGCGTTGGTCTCGATGAGACCCCACCGCGGTGGCGGCAGCGGAAGCGGCGCACCCGTCGTCGGCCCCGCTCGTAGTGAGCCCAGAACGGCGGGGACGATCCCCAGCGGCGTTGGTCAGGGCGGTGACCACCCGCCGACCGGCGGCGTTCTCGCGTTGACGGCCAGGGCGAACGGATGCACCCGTCCCATGCCGCGCGGCTGGTCGGCCGTGGCGAAAGCGGCGGCCGGCTGGTGGACTGGGCGAGCGGCCGCTCGTGCAGCGCTGTGGCCCGGCATGCGCACCCAGTCCCCGAGGCGTGCCCGCAGTAGCCGCGCGGCCTCAATGCGAGGCGTTCGCGCGGGTGTCGCGCGGGCGGTCGAGATGAGCGAGCACCTGCCCTCACGCGGCCGGGCGGAGGTCTCGCCCGGTTCATGACCACCTCCGGACGCGACGCCCCTCGCACGCCTAGTCGCCAGAAGGTCGGCACCGAAAGAGGGTAGGGCGCCGGCGTGGCGTGCATGCCGGCGCAGTCGCCAGGCACGGATCGTGGCGAGCCTGCCGCTGACGTCCTCCGCGCAGCCGCCGCCCACCGGTGGTCACGTGCGACGCAGCGTCTCGCCGGTGGCTGTGAGCAGTGATGGTCAACGCGTTCGGGTGGAAGCCAGAACCCGCGGGCAGGAAGAGGATGTCCGTGGTCGGGTTGAAAGGGCAGCGCTGACGCCGTCGACACGAGCTCTCCGGCCGCGGTCACCTTCTCGTGCAGGCCTCGCATACCTCCGCCGGGACGGTCTCGGAAGCTCGTAGCCGGCGGAGGCCCATGACGACGGCGCGATCGGTGGCGTGACCGCGACCGGTCGCCCCAGCGAGCCATAGAGCTCGACGGTCAGGACGGGTGACGGGCGCAGTGCTAGCATGGTCATGCCGGTCGGGGCGCTGCCGCGACGCGCATGACGTCGGCCAGCGCACCGGCGAAGGCGCCCGGCCCGCAGGTCCGACCGTATGGGATGACGACGGCCCGATGCCGATGCGCGTAGGATCGAAGACGCTCAGCGGCCGCGATGCCCACCGCGCGGTGACCTCACCGCATCAGGGCCGCAGGGGTTTGCGAAATCCAGACGCGGAGATGAGCGTCATTATCCTCCGTCATGGCGGCGGACACGGCTGAGATCCCCGGATCCCAGACGACGTCAGCGGCTCGTGCGACCGGCCGCGCGCAGTCGACCGGCCCAGCTTCGCGGATCACGAATGGTCTGACGCCATGATGCCGGTTCGGGTCATCAGATCCCAGACCGCGCAATCGTCCGTCGCCGTCTGCACCGTCTGCGGCTCCCGGCCGGGCCCTGAGGCCGCAGCCGGGGAACCGGAGACTATTGACAGCTCAGTCGGTCGGGCGCACCAGCCACCAGGCGGCGTAGGGGCGGCACGGGCACCTGCCCATCCGCCTGCGCCCCTCGAGCGTGGTCGAGGTCGGAGGGAACCGTGCCGGTCAGCGCATCGACCGCTCCCAGCACCCCGTACTCGGCGAGCCGCCAGGCCCGGGACGCTGCGCCAGTCAGGCGTCGTTGTACACGCCGACGAAGGAGCCGCGCGGGTGGTCGCGGTGGGTGACCAGCACGCCCTCGTCGTCCACGGGGGCCACCACCGTGCGCACGTCGGCGCTCGAGCTGCGGCAAGCCGGCCCGCACCTCGCCCAGGTCGCCAGAGTCCTGAAGACGCGCCCTCGACCGTGGAGCGGTCGTGGCGGCGCTCCACGCGGCACCTGTCCAGGACAGGGCGCCCGGACCACCGCGAGTCGGACTCATGACCCGGCTCCGTGTCCCAGTTCGGGTCATTGAACTGGCCGAGCTCATCACCGCTCCAGATGACCGGCACGCCGCCCCAGCCGTAGATGATGGCGTTGGCCAGCCGCAGGGCGTTGAGCGCTCTTCGAGCCAGGTGCGCAGCTCCTCCTCTTTCAGGCCGGTGTGGACTCGTCGATGCCCTCGACCGCCTCGGCGGCGGTCTCGATGCCGATCAGGGCTCGCAGCGGTGCCGGCGATGCGGCGGTCGTTGGTGACCGGGTTGGTACTGGAAGACCAGGCCGCGGGCGTCGCTCATGGGGTAGGCGGCGCGGTACCAGTCCGCCAGGAAGACGCGATGCCAGTAGCCGTTGAGGCCGACCGCATCGGCGTCGGCATCGCCAATGGCCCAGCCGATGTCGTCATGGCAGCGGATGTAGGTGATCCAGGTGGCGGTGTTCGGCTCGACCGGCAGGGCGCAGGGGCGTGGGCGGCGAGCGCGACATTGCGGGTGGCGAGCATGGACCAGATCTGGACCATGAGGGAGTTGTGGTAGGCGGGTCGGAGACCTTGCCCGTGTACTTGCCCTGGCCGAGGTACTGGAGAAGCTCGGTGGGGGCGACGATCGCCTCGGCCTTGAGATCCACCGCCGGGGTCGCGATGCGGGTGATGGCCCGCAGCACCTCGGTGATGGCGTGGACCTCGGGCTGGCCCTGGCAGTCGGTGCCCTTGCGCTTGATGGTGAAGGCGATGGCGTCCAGGCGCAGGACCTCCACGCCCTTGTTGGCCAGGTTCATGATGATGGAGACGAACTCCTCCATGATGCGCGGATTGCGCCAGTTGAGGTCCACTGGAAGAGTTGAAGGTCGTCAGACCAGCCGCCCATCTCGTCGTTCAGGTGAAGTTGCCCGGGGCGAAGTCGGGAAGATCTCCGGCAGAGTCTTCTCGTACTCGTCGGGCTCGGTGCGGTCGGGTAGATGAAGAAGTAGTCGCGGTAGCTGCTCGCCCGCGCGGGCACTCTCAGCCCACTCGCGCTCGGCGGCGACGTGGTTGAGGACGGGGTCGACGACCAGGCTGATGCCGTCCGGCGCAGCTCCGCGGTCAGATCGGCGAGGTCGTCCATATCGCCCTAGGTCAGGGGCGCACGGGCGGTAGTCGGCCACCGCGTACCCGCCGTCAGGTCCCCAGGGCGGGGGTGAGCAGGGGCATGAGGGTGGAGGTAGGACACGCCCAGCTCGCGCAGGTATGGGAATGCGGTCGATGACGCCGCGCAGGTCGCCGGCGAAGCGCTCGGTGTAGCCGGCGTAGCCGATGCGCGAGGGTCCTGGATCAGGTGGAGGTCGAGCGTGCGCGCCAGGTCGAGGTGGCGCAGCTCCGGGTCGCCGCTCGGCGTGGGTCCGGGCGGCGTCGGCGAGCAGGACGGCGGCGGTGCGCGTGGCGATCGGCTCGCCGTAGAGGCGTCACAGGGCCCGTCGCTGACGTCAGAGTACCAGCGTTCGATCCGGGTGGTGAGGATCTCGCGCTCCGGAGCGGGTGAGTTGAGAATCGGCCAGGACGGCGTCAACGGCGTCGCGGACCTCGTCGGGGATCTCGACAGCGGTGTCGCGACCAGTGGACCAAGTGGAGTCGGATGCGGAGGGGCGGGCTTGGAGGCGCTCATGGTCCTATGGTGACCGATCGAGCCATCGTTTGGCAGGCGTTCAGGCGCCGAGTTGGTCCGGTCGCTCATCCTGGCACGCTGCGCAGTGGCTGCGCGCACTCGGCACTGCGGCCGGGCATGAACGGGCCGTCCCTGGAAGCTGGAGAATGTGAGACGGCGCCTGCCCGTGCGCCCGGCTCGCGCTCGCGCAAGCCGGGCGCCGAGCCAACCCAGGTTAGGGGATTGGGGGGTTATTCGCCTAGGGCGCTCGTATCGCCGGAGCCGTCAGGACGACTGCCCTGACCGCCGAGATCGGGTGCGCGCTTCGGCAGCGTGCCGGGCACGAGACGGTAACCGACCCGGTCGCCTCGGGCTCCGGCAACCCCAGAACCCGCAGTCCCGCAGTCGTGCCCTCAGGCTGCAGCGCACCCGTGCTCCCGGCGGCTCGTCGCGTCGGCTCGGGCAGGCGGCTCCCGGCCCGAGTGGCGTCGAGGCTCGGCGACCCGCCTCCCGCGCCCGGTCGTGGCGCTCGGCTCCAGCCACCCGACCCCAGTCCCAGTCGTGACCTCAGGCTCAGCGAGCCGCCTCCGCAGCCCCAGTGGTCGCCTCGGGGCTGACGGCCGCCCCATGACTGACGCCCTGGCCCTCCAGGGACGGCCGATCGCCGTCGAACAGGACGACGAGCCAGCGGGGTCGTCACCGGCCGGGGGTTGGTCACCATGGCGGCGCTCCCGACATGCTCCTCGAGGTCTGGAGCATCTTCATGGGGGTGGCCAGGAGGAGCTGGAAGCCGAAGCCGCGGAAGACATCCAGGCCGGCGCGCGTGAACTCGGCGTCCGTCTTGTCGAAGGCCTCGTCGAGGACGACCAGCGCGTAACCGGGAACCGCCTGTCCCGGCTCGGTGAGCTGGTAGCGCAATGCGGCCGCCAGGCGAGGACGACGAGTTTCTGGCGCTGCCCGCCCGACAGCCCTGCGGCGCCCTCGTAATAGTCGACGGCGACGCCGGAGGCATCGCGCTCCACGGCGGTGAAGGAGACGTGCAGGCGGGTGTCGAGGCACTGACGCCTCCACGACTCATCGCGGGGGTCGGAAGAGCCCAGGCGCGTCATGACGGAGTTGAGGACGGCGAAGCGCTCCTCGGCCTCCTCGGTGGTCTCGTCGGCCAGATCGAGGCTCCCGGCGGCGATGGTGGCCAGATCCGACAGGAAGTCGTGGACGATGGGCAGCCGCCGCTCGGCCACCTCGATATGCAGGTGATGACCTGGCGAGTACTCGGTGGCGCGCAGGGCGTCGTTGACCGGGCCGATACGGCTCCTGACCTGGCTGACGGCGCGGCGCACCTCACCGGCGAGCCGGCCGATGTTCTGACAGGACTGGTTGTGCGGGAGCTCGGCGAAACGGCGCTCGAACCGGGAGCAGGCTATCCGTCTGAAGGCGGTTCAACAGCTCGAGGTGAGTCGCCCAGGAAGGCGGCCTCCGGACGCACCCCGCTGCTCGGGATGGGCCAGCGCTCGGAGAATCGCACCATGATGGCGCGGGCCTCGCCCAGTCCGCGGCTCTCGGCCTGCGAGGCGCGCTGGTTGTCGTAGGCGATCTGCTGCTCGACCTCGCGGGCGGCGATGTCCACCTCCGCCAGCCCCGCGTGACGACGCCGCGTCCGGAATCGCTGCTCCAGCTCGGCGAAGAGCCTCCCGCTCAGCCTCCGCCCAGGGCGAGCCAGCGGGGAACCGACGCTCGGATGCGCCGGCATCGCCGGGACCGAGCCCGTCGAGTCCCGTCCGCGCCGTCGCGCACGCAGCCCTCATCAGCCCACTCTCCTGGCGCCGACGGGCGATCCCAGCCAGTGCGGCCTCGGCATCCTCCAGCCGCGAGCGCTGGACCTGCTCCTCCCCGCGAGGCCGGAGAACCGCATCCCGGGCCTTGTCCTCAGCCAGGCCCGCGGCCGCGGCGCGCGATTCGAGCTCAGCCGGCCCCGGCAGCGCAGCGCAGCGCGCTCCGCTGCGCAGCCAGATCGGCCTCGCGAGCCTGGCGCCATCGACGTCGAGCTCCTCCCACGAGGTCTCCAGAATGCGCAGGCACGCGTCGACGCTCCCGGCCGACAGCGCGGGCACGGTCCAGTGCAGCGAGCTCGCCGCCGATGTCCTCAGGCGGGCGGTCGCCTCCGGCCCTCGGCGATGACCTGCTCAGGGCGCTCGGCCGGGTCGACGCCGACCGTCCAGTTGCACGGTCGGTCAAGTCCCGACGATCGTCCTTGAGGTGACGCTGGTGCGCGAGGACTTGACCTGCCCGGCACGGGTGACCCCCGGTCCAGGCCGACCAGGTCGCGCGATCCTCGACGCAGTCGTGATCGAAACGGCGCATGATCTCGGCGTCGAGCCAGCGGCGTGCTCCGAGCCCGGTTTTGGGGCGGATGCGACGGGCCAGCGCATCGGCGGTCACGGGGCGGGCGGGCGCGGCGCGGCGACATCCGCTCGTAGGCGGGGCGGGCGCGCAGACTGCTTGGCATCGACAGCGTCGGCGACCTTCCGAGTAGAGGTGCTCCGGAACGAGCATGGTGCGGGCGAGGGGCCACGACGGTCTCGACGGCGACCCGCCACTCCTCCTGCCCGGGGACGAGCTCAGGAGCCTCCCGGCGAAGGGCAGGGCGGCGAGCGCCTGCCCGACGGCGTGGGCGATGAGTCGGGCCCGCAGCAGATCCGTGCTCATGGCCGAGCGCGAGGCGGTGATCTGCTCGGCGCGCTCGCGCAGCTCACGGCTGCGCTCCTCCAGGGCGATCTGCTCGGCGCGCAGCGGACTGCGGGCCTGATCCTGCTCGTCCTCGGCGCGCTCGGCGCGCTCGATCTCCTGCTCCGCCGTGCGCCTGGCTCGGCGAGGCAGGCGCCCTCACTGGGCGTGGGCTCAGGACTCCCAGCTGGGGTCGAGGAGTTCCCGCGCCCGCGCAATGCGCTCGGCGGTCCGGCGGGCCGCCTCCAGGCGGGCGTCGAGAGCGGGCAGGCTCTCACCGATGCCGCCCGCCAGGGGCCAGGCGTGCGGCCTCCCGCTCCCGGCAGGCGTCCTCCTCGACCCGACGGGCGGCTGCGAGCTCATCGGCGAGACGATCCAGGGCGCGCCGGGCCGTGTCGGCGGTCTGCTCGTGAAGGGTCGTCTTGAGCTGTTCGAGATAGGGGTCGATGGCGGCGCGCAGCTGTTCAGCTGCGCTCCTGGTCGCGACGGGCCGCAGTGATGCGCTCCTCAGGCGGCGCAGCGGGGAGAGCAGGGCCTCCTGATTGCGCGCCTCGACGACGGAGGAGTGAGCCTCGCGCAGTTCGGCGAACTGCTCGACGGCGGCCGCCGCCATGGCGAAGGTTTCCGGCTCATCGAGCATGAAGTCGCGCAGGAGGGTATCGAGGCTCGTGAGGTTCTTGGCGGACTGGGTCCGGTGGAGCAGGCGCTGGGCGACCTCACCGGACAGGCCGAGGCGCCGTCGGAAGCGGGCCGCGAAGGCCTCGTAGCGCTCGAAGCGGGTGGCGCGCCCCTTCAGATCGCGGCTGAGGGCGCGCTTGTCGATGCCGTTGACCAGATACTCCATGAGCTCGGTCAGGGCGATATCCCCCTCCACGAGGAGCTGGGTCTGGGTAATGGAGTCGTCCGACGTCGAGCCCTGCCTGGCGTGATAGAGCGTGACGGTGATCGTCTCCTCGGGGCGCAGGCGCGTGAAGGTCAGGGCGATGCCGCTGCGGGTGGCGCGCGGACGGAGGTAGTCGGTGACGACCTCTCCGGTGATCTCGTCCGCGCTGCGCCGGTAGGCGCCGCGCACATAGCTCAGCACGGAGCGGGAGCGGTCGGCCGTGGAGGATGATTCTTGGGCCGCCGCGTTGAAGCGCAGGCTCTTGGCCGGCACGAGGACGGCGGACAGGGCGTCCAGCAGCGAGGACTTCCCGAGCCGAGTCCCGTGAGCAGAGCCCGCTGCGCGAGACCGGCAGATCGTGGTGACCGGAGAACGTGCCCCAGTTGTGGAGACCTGGATGCGGGCCGGGCGGTGCTGGGAGGCGGTCTGCGGCGCAGTCGCCAGAACTGGTCATGACTCGTCCTCTCGCGATGAGTTGGCCACCGGATCACTGGCCGCCTCCGAGAGGCCGGCCGCTCCTCCGCAGGCGCCCCGCAGGTGCCCCGCCCTTTCCGGCGTCGGCGAGGCGCCCCTGCCGCCGAGGGAGTCCGCCCTCAGGGGCCGTTGCTCTCACTGCTCGCCCCCGCTGCACTGCTCTCACTCGCTGTCTCTGGCCGTCCTCGCCGAGCAGACGGCGGTACTCAGCGGTGACTGCGGCGACCTCGTCGGCGGTGAAGACCAGGGCGAGCACCGGGGAGACCTCGTAGCGCCTCGGCCACGTCGGTGTCGCGCAGAAAGGGCGGCCCAGCAGGCTTATCGACCGAGGGCTCGCGGCGCATGAGACCGTGGTCGGGTGGAGTGTGCGGCAGTGACGGACAGGTGGTCGTCGATCGCTGCGATCGACGAACGCGCTCGCCCGGCGTGTTCGCGCGCAGCAGCAGTGCGCAGGTGGAGCAGGAGGACGGTGTCGACGAGGTCAGCCGCATGGCACGCATGACGGAGGCCGCGCCGGTGGGGTCCGGGCGTTGCGGGTGAGGCCAGGCCCGCCGCGCGGTCGATGAGCGAGCTCGAGGAAGGTCGCCCAGCCGGCGGCGAATGTCGGCCTCGTCCTTCAGCGGGCATTCCACAGCTCGGGGTGGAGCTCAGGCGGTGAGGCCCTGAGGAGGCGCACAGGGTGCGCCGGGTGTCCTGGGCAGGAGCCCGGGTCTCCGTCCCACAGCGCGCCGATTGGCCTGTGTGATCAGTCCGTCCTGAGCGCGGTGCGGCGGGAGCTCTGCGCGCTCCTGCACATCTGCGGTGCGGTTGGTGAACAGAACTGCGTATACGCGGGCCCAGCGCTCAGCTCCGCCAGCGGTCCTCAGGTGACGTCTCCTCGCCGGGGACCTCCTGGCCACGACGACGGGCGAGGAGCGCAGGCCCACGACGCTGGCCAGCCCCTGGGTGGCAGGATGCGGCCAGGACCTCGGCGACAGTCGCGGCTCCCCGCTCCTCCAGGACCGCATCGACGGCGTCCGATGAGCTCGACTCAGGTCGATCGCTGGCGCGCGACCCGGCGCACCTCCTCCAGGTCGAGGCGCGCGACCTCACGGCTGTGGATCTTCTCGGTGACGACCGCGTCAGCGGGTTGCGCATGCGCAGGGAGCCGATGGAGGCCATAGTGGACGCCGGTGAGCGCAAGACCGAGGTCCATCTGCGTCTGCGGAGGCGTGCGCGCGGCGAGGCGGGCGGCGGGCGCTGGGCCTCTGCGAGTCTCGGCCCAGTCGGCGCTGGTCCTCGAGGCGCGCGACCTCACGGAAGTGCCTCAGCGATCAGGACAGATCGTCCATGGTGCCTGCGCACCGAGGTCGACTCCCTGCGCGACGGCGGAGCGCCAGCAGCGCAGGAAGCGCAGCTCGCGTCCTCCAGGCAGGTGTGGCGAATGCGCGGGCGAGGACCGTCTCCAAGTTCTCATCCAGGCGAGCGGAGGACTCCAGGTCCATGAGCAGCTCGCGGAAACCGAGAGAAGAACGGCCGGTCTCCGAGCTCTCGATGCGATCAACCCCGCGGAAGATGTCGTCGAGCACATCACCACGGGTGGCGTCAAGAGACGACATGCTCGCGCAAGGGAGCGGTTGAGCGCCGCGATCGTGTGGATTCAGGTGAAGTCCCGGGGACCTGTTCGGCCAGGGCGAGGATCTCGGCGAGGCGCTCGGCGGCCTCCGGCCCGTCGAGCGGGACGAAGTCGCCGGCCTCGACCCGCGCGATCTCGGCGTCGAGGCGTCGCGCTCGGCGCGCAGAGCCTCAGACGCCCCATGGCGGTGGGATCCGGTCCCGAGCCAGGCGACTGACCTGCGTGGAGATGGTGTCCAGACGCGACTGCGTGGCGACGGGACGAGGCGCCCGCTGCGCACCAGGAAGCGGATGGCGGCCTCGGCCGGAGCGGACAGCTCGTAGGTCTCCCGTCAGGGATCCCGGCGTCGTGGCGCGCACGAGGACACCGGCTCTGCGCCACTGGTCGCAGTAGGCCCGACCCGCGCGCGATGCCGCTACGCCCGCATCACGCAGCGCCGCGAGGTCTTCGTCGACCAGCTCGTGAAGCTCGGCGACGGGACGGCGACGCACCTCTCCTCCCAGGTGCTCGGCGAGAATCGCTGCGGCCATCGGACCCAGATCGGCCCGGACAAAGAGCCAGCCCAGGATCCTTGCGCACCAGTCGCGTGAGCCTGAGCGCATCTGCAACGACTCCGGGTTCCCACCGCTCACCTCCTCGTCCTGTCCTCATCCTGAATACGGCCGGCTCGGGACGCGTACCCGTTGCCGAATCGTTAACCGGTACGAGAGTAGCGACTACCACCGACACGAGGGGAGGGTGTTGCACGACATCCTGTCGGCTCACCGAGCACTGTCGAGTGCGACTGCGTCGTACCGGACGCGATTGTCCAGGATCCTCGGCATGCCCTTCGGCCCAGATGCGCAAAGGCATTCATGGGCTCGGCCAGGAGTCGAGACCGAGCAGGGGTGAGCACGTAGTCGACCGGGCGGGACGCCCGGAGCGCCCTGGTCACAGGTGATAAGTCCGTCGCTCCATGGACCGCAGGGTGTCGGTGAGCACCTTGGGGGTGATGCCGCCGATGGCGGTGCGCAGCTCGCCCGAAACGGTGGGAGCCGCGAGACAGAACAGCGACGACGAGGGGCGTCCACCGATCGACGACGTGCCGCAGCACCGTCGCGAGGACAGGCCGGAACAGGATGTCGTGCCCACCGGCCCGTCCGGACTCCCGCACGTTCTGACATACCGCTCTCGTAGTTACTTTGAGTACTTGGTATATGAAACATACCGTGTCCGGCATTGCGGGCGCTCGGCCCATCACCCTCGCGATTTGCCCGCGCACTCGCTCGCGCGCGCAGACCCGCGAACCCGCGCAGACCCGCGCTCAACCGCGCTCAGGAGGATCGGGAGAACCCGCGGGGATCACCGTCATCGGAGGAAGCGGCACACCGGATCGGCCGCCGTCGCCGGGGCCGCCCACCGCAGCCACACCGTCACCTCGGTCACCCGCTCAGGCAGGCGTCGAGGGCGCGGCCGCCGACGTCATCGCCGAGCTGGCCGACGCCGCCGCCGTCGAGCTCATCGGCGACTCCGACGACCATCATCGCCATCTCGACCGCACGGGCGGCTCCTCAACCCGTGATCGACGCCTTCAAGACGCTCATCGCCGCGCGGCCGCAGGTCGCGTCATCGTCGTCAGCGGGGCCGGATCGCTGCTCGACGCCGATGGGCGCCGCCTGGTCGACAGCCCGGCTTCCCGAGGACTACCGCGGCGGGGCGCTGGCCTTCGCCGACGTCCTCCAGCTCTTCCGCGCCGCCGGCGTGCCGTGGCGTGGACCTGAATCTCGCCGCGCCGGGCTACCCGGTACCGAGGTCGAGCGGTGCCTATGTCAGCGGCTCGGACTCCCGGTCGGCGACACGCTCTCCGCCGCCGACATGGCCCTCGCCCTGATCGATGGGGCGGAGAGGACGCTCATCGAGGGGTCCGCTTCACTGTCGCCAGCCGCCTGAGCGCGCTCGCGTCGAGGTCGACTTCTTCGCACGAGATCGACGGTGACACCGTCGATCTCGTGCAGGATATCGATCTCGTGCGAGCACGCGAGGCGGCAGGACCACTCGATTGGCCGCAGGACGCCGCCGGGCTTGCGCTGTGGCATGACAGCCACTACCGACATCACCGACGCCCCCAGGCGAGCCGTTCCCCCATCGCCCTGGCCATCGCCGGATCAGGCCTCGGCGCGCCAGCATGAACGGACCTCAAGACCTTCCACCAGTTGGGCGTCTTCGGGTGCACGGCCTGACCTGCATCGTCTCCATGGACCCGAAAGGCGAGGGTGGGACCATCGCTTCGTGCCGGTGGACCCACGGGTCATCCACGACCAGATCGAGGCCTGCGCGACCGTCCATACGGCGATCGACGCCGTCAAGGTCGGCATGCTCGGCACCGCTGCGCCACGATCGACGTGCCGATGCCGCCCTGGAGGAGTACCGGTTCCCCAACGTGGTCCCTCGACCCGGTGCTCATCTACAAGGGCCAGGGTTCGGCACCGCGCTGAGGTGGACAACGCCCTGCGCTCAAGATCCTGCCGCGCGCCACCGCTGACCACCCCCAATCTCTTCAGGTCGGCCACTGGCGGGCATGGAGATCCTGAGCGTCGCCCAGCTCAGGATGCCGCCAGCGCATCCCACGACCACAGCGTCCCCAATGTCCTGGCCAAAGGCGGGCCCGAGTCTGGAGACCGGCACGGCGCTGGACCACGTCTTCTACGACGGCGAGACTCTGAGGTCCTCGAGGTCCCAGCCGTCAGGACCAGCATGGGTCCACGGCGCGGGCTGCGCTCGCCGCCGCCGTGACCGCCGAGCTGGCGGGCGCGACGCCGCTGCAGCCATCACGGCGAGGGGTCGTCTCCGCCTCATCGGCATGCGCAGCATCTCCCTTCACCTACGTCTACAGGGCTGGTACAGGCCTGAGGGACACCCTGCGCCGAGATCGGTCCGCTTCCGCGCCGAGATCGGTCGTCCAACTCGAGATCGGTCCGCTTCCGCATCGAGATCGGTCCAGCACAGATACCGACCACCCGACACGGGCTCGGCACAGGACCGGGGCCACCCAGGACCCGCCGACCGGAAATCATCACGGATCACCCATCGCAGAACCGTGTTGATTCGCTATCCCCCTAAATCAACATTCGGCAAGATCACGGGGAGAATCAGATGCCCAACCGGCCTGGACCGACGAGACCAGCTGCGCAGCGCCGTCGACGCCATCCTCGCCTCAGAGCGGGACAGCGCCATCACGAGGATAATGGACCGCCTCCATCGACTCGGGGAGGCCGGACGGCGAACGGCCCGAATCTCGAGGCGGCGCGGAGACCCCCATGCCGCCACCAAGCTCGCCCAGCGGGTCGCCTGCATGGCGGAGCTCGCCAGAGGCAACGCCCTCATCTACAGCGTCGAGGACGGCACCAGCGCGGTCCTGGGAACCGAGGCTGAATATTGACTGGCTCTGCCAGCGCATCAGCTCAGGCGATCGATGTCGCCCCGGACGCCAGAGGGCGGCGCGTGGGAGGTCAGCGCGTCCTCATCCTGTACGTGGCCGAGTCGCGAACCGGGTGCCGGACACCTCTGGCCGCCTGCGATGGCGCGTCGGAGACTCGTGCAAGCCCGTGGATCGCTCCGAGTGGTGGCTCCACCGCGAGCAGGCACGGAGCACGACTCGATGGCGGACCGCTCCACCCTCACCACAGACGCCATGACCGCTGGCGCCGCGGCCCTCGTGCGCACCGACCTCCAGGCCGACGATTCCGAGACAGATACAGCGGACATCCTGCGCGATCGCAGCACTCCGTTCGGACGGCCACCTCTCGCAGGCGGCGCGTCGGCCCTCACACCGCTGTTGCAACGCTCATCGACCTCCACGGTCCTGGACGTCCACGGGCGCCGTCACCAGCCGGATCAGAGCCCACCTCACTGTCGCTACTCCGGGCAGATCGGCGGCGGTCGAGGCAACAGCTCCTGACCGCGCTCGACACCTACTCGACACAGCCCTCCGCCGGTCGCCCTCTCCCGCAGCGCCTGGTCCGCACGGAGCGGCGGTGCGCGAGCGGGCGTCTCAGCAGGTCATTCACCGCGACTGGAATTCGTCCGAGGCCGACCGCCGCTGGATCTCCAATGGACTCCACGCTCGTGGTGCGCGCGGTCGGCAGGGTTCACCGCGGGATCGGCGCCTCGAGGCGTCCTGAGCAACCGGCATGCGCGCTGCCCGCACTGGCGGATCTTTTCGCGCCCCTGTCGCTGGTCGAGAGACAGGGGCTCGGGGTCGTACCGTCTATGGCACGGCGCCAGTTCCTCGGACTGCAGGCCGCCCACCGGTGTCGAGGCCGGCCCGCACGTGACGTACACGCTCGTCGGCGGAGACCCCATCCTGCCGATTGCAGACCTGTTCAGCCAGATCCGTCCGCTGCCTCGACGCGGACACACGCGTGGCCGTCATCGTCGATCTCCTCCTGCACTCTTCACCGCGCGGAGGCTGTCGCCGTAGCCCTGCGGACGGATGTCAAAGGGAACCGCAGCCGCGGCACTGCGGGCAACTGCGCAGTGCACCGTGGCGGACACGCCGCTCGCCGAGATTACACCGCCGATGCCTGGCTCCCTGGAGGAAGAGCCGCGCAGGATCGCCATGCCCGCCACGCAAAGGCCCCTGGTTCGCCGACGTCGTCGGAGCACGCGTCAACAGGTGCCGATGAGTGCCCGGACGACCATCCGCGCAATGGTGCCGCGCCTTCAAGAAGATCCAGCACCGGCGACCTCATGCGGCTGACGGGGGTCTCCGCGCGGCACTGCGCAGAAAGATCCTAACGACGATGAGCGATCAGCGGGAGCTGCATCGCACTTTTCAGCTCCGGGTCGAGCCACCTCCTACCAGCTTGCAGGGAGCATGCAGGACGTGCAGGGCCCGCCGACCGGAAATCATCATGGATCGCCATATCGCAAAACCGTGTTGATTGCGCTAAGTCAACATTCGGCGGATCGACTTTTTGGGACGAGATCGACGGATGTGCCGTCGATCTCGTCCCAAAAGGTCGATCTCGAGTAAAACCCGCCAGGCGCGCGCCAGACGCACGACCAGGCCACGACAGGCCAGGCGCTTGGACTTACCTAGAGAAGCTCCAAATGATGAAAGAGAACAGGAGGGAAGGATAGAGCCACGTAGGGAGCCGGAAAAGTTTGTTCTTCTCAGGAGGCCTGGCGAGACTGCGGGGTCGAGACACCGGCCTGGCCGCGAACACCAGACCGTAAGACCACCGGCGCATGCGGGTTTGGCGCGCGGGCGTCACCGGCCAGGCGGGCGCCTCGACCACTGCGGCCTGTACGACCGCTGGGCGGCCGGCGACCTGGGGCGCGCTTCGTGGGGCGTCTGCGGTACCGGTCCGCGACCGTGGGCGGCCGACCGACCCGATGCACTTCCGTAAGGCATCTGCGGCGAGGGCATGCGCGGCTGCGCGGGAGAGCCTTGCTGCATGCCACGAGCTCCGCTGCGTCGACCAGACCCGTGCGGACCCACGCCAGCCTGCGCGGCTGTCACGCGGCAAGCGCCCCTTGGCCCGACGACGAGGCGGCCTTCTGCGGCTTCCGGGGGTTTCCGCGCCGCATGTGCGCGCTGCTCCTCTCCGCCCGGGCGCGCTGGCCTGGCCGTCGGATCGGAGTGCGCCCGCCGTCGGGACTCTCTTCCCATAGCCGCGCGAGTTCGCCCGCCTGCGCCGATGGTCGGAGACTCCGGAAGACTCATAAAGACTCATTGAGTATCGAGACGTCGAACGGCGGTGAGCCCATGAGCCGGATCGCCCAGCACGGAGCCGAGCTTCACCGTGCGGATCACCGGGCTCCCAGCCTTGGGCGCCCAGGAGTCAACATCTGCGTGAGCTGTCGGTGTGTATGGGACCAGGATCTCATGCGCCGAGATCGGTAGCTTCGCGTCGATCGATTCGTCTCGGATCGGTCAGTTCTGCGTCGAGATTGTGGTGTGTCAGGACATCTGAGACGTGAAGTAACTTCGGCGTGGTCCTCGGTGAAGGTGGTTCTCGGGGCTGAAGGCCGGATGAGGTCCGGGCCGCACCGCCGTGAAGGCCGGCTCTGACTGATGCCGCCGTGTGCCGGAGCGGGCGGCGCGCGGAGGGGCACGCCGCCCCCTCCCGGCCCCATCCCATATCCCGCGCATGCCATACGGTTGATGTTGCACACTCTTTTATCGCACCGGCGGGGAGCCGCGGAGATCGCCATGAGGAACAGCATTGTCCGTGGCGGTCATGGTCCGGGTTCCCATGTGCGTGGACTCAAGCATTGCGCTGGGGCCCCGGCCACCCTCCCGCTCACCAGAGACTGTCATTCCATGCAAAAACCAGCGCCGCGCCGCAGACGGTTTACATCCATGTGCAGCACCCAGACGACCCACCCACCTGGGCACCACACACACAGCCAACCTACCTGGCTCCACCGGAACCGGACCGATCTCGACGACGGAACTCCGACGATCTCCGGCGCGGTCTGACGATCTCGCGTGCGGAAACGCGACCGATCTCGGTGCGGAACTCGACCGATCTCGGTGCGGAATTCGACCGATCTCGAGAAACAGAATAAATGACGTACTCGCAGGCTGCACCAGACGGACCACCTCGGTGACTCCCAGTGACTCCTATACCCCCTAGGGTACTGTCGAGCGCATTCGCCGAACCGAGGAGAAACGAGCGAATGACTACACGGGCACAAGGACGACTACCTCAAGCAGCTGCGCCATTGAGGCCAATCCACCAGCATCTCCGTATGGTCGAGCGGGACACCTACCATCGACGTCCTCACCCAGGTCGCGTACCAAGGCTCTGCAGGCCGTCAACCTGGAGCCTGCTCGAGGATCACATGAGCCACTACGTCATCCACAACAGTCCTCCGACGCCGGGCAGGCCAAGATCCACCCAGGCCTCCGACGCGATCGCCCGCCTCCTTGCGGTCCTGAACGCACAATCGAAGGGGGCACCGCCATGTCCGAGTTCACCGCCGACGGCACCGACCGCACCACCACCCTCAAGCTCAGGCTGACCTGCGATCACTGCGGCGTCATATGTCACCGAGGAGCTCAAGAACTCGACGGCGTCAAGAACGTCTCGGTCGTCCTCAACAAGGGGCGGCCGGTCGGTGACATTCGTCATCTCCGACGTCGTCCTGGACGATGCCGCCCTGGCCGCGGCCGTGATGAGCCGGCGATTACCTCGACGCCGTCGAGCGCGACATAACTGACCGACCGACCCGCCCGGCCGCACCACCCGACGGCGGACCGGGCCGTTCTTCTGCCGATCGGCCTGCTCAGCCAGGTCGCCCGCCCCGCCCCGGCGCCGAACCGGCATCGGACCATGCATGAACTAGCACCGGTCGGGACAGTTTCAGGGTCCCGATCCGCCATGAGTCATTCAGCAGCTCACCCTCACCGACGCCAGCGCACTCCGTGCGCGCCGCGCACCATCGACCTGGCCGTGGAGGGCGCGTACTGCGCATCCTGCGTGGCGCGCGTGAGAAGAAGCTGTCCGAGACTCGACGGCGTGAGCGCCAGCGTCAATCTCGCCACCGGTCCGCCCGCGTCGGCAGCCCGCCGGCATCTCCGACGTGACGATCTGCTGGCCGCCGTCGCCCGCGCGAGCTACGCGCCCGGCTCCAGAGCGGACTGGCGCCTGCCGCGCCCACTGCAACGATCGAGTCCCTCAGTCCGGGAGGCCGCAGCGCACAAAGACTCGATTCAAGGCCGCAGCAAGCCCGGCACGCAGAAACCCACAGCCGCAGACCCGCGGTCAACCGCCTCCAACCAGCACCCGCCTCGCCGCTGGCCAACAGCGCCGACAGCCCTCAAGGCCCAGCGCACCGAGCCGGCCCGACACTCGCATCTGATGCACCAAGCACCCGAAATACCCAGAACACCGGCCTCCCCGCGCCAGGCCCGCAGCGGCCGCACCCGCGCATCAGGGACTCTCCAGCTCGCCCGGGCCGCCGACCTGCGCCTTCCGCCTCGTCTGTATAGCCTCGTCGTCCGTCCAGTCGCTGGCGATCTCCATGATCCCGGCCTCCAGCTGCCGGGTTGTGCAGTGGACCGTCGCCTCATGCTGGCGCTGCCGGTGGCGACCTGGGGCGCCTGGCCTTCCACCGGGCCGCGGCCCGCGGCCTGCGCTGCACGCGCACTCACCGTGGACACGCTCGTGTCGCTCGGCGTTGTCGCCGCCGTCGGCTGGAGCCTGTGGGCGCTCATCTGGGGCGGCGCCGGGGAGACCGGCGCACGCATGACCATGGAGTTCCTGCCGCGATATCAAGGATATCAGGGCCACCCGAGGACGTGCGGCGCACATGCTACTTCCGAGTCGGCCGCCTGGGTCACCACCTTCCTCCTGGCCGGACGCCTGCGCCGAGGCGCGCCCGCACCGCTCGCGATGCCCTGCGCGCTCTGCTCCGAACTGGGCGCCCAGGGAAGCCCGCTCGGGTGCGTCTGGCCTCGCCGTCGGGCTCCCGGCCGCGATCGATGTCCTGGACGACGGCGGCGCGCGCGCCGACGCCGCCCGCGCGCGAGCGCGTGCCCGGTCGATGCCACTCCAGCCGGGCGACCTGCTGGCCGTGCGTCCCGAGAAAGATCGCCACCGACGGGGTGGTCGTCGAGGGGCCGCTCCGCCGTGGCGCCTCCATGCTCACCGGCGAGTCGGTGCCCGTCGAGGTCGGGATCCAGCGACGCCGTCACCGGCGGCTGCGTGAACACATTCGGGTCGCTGCTGGTGCGGGCCACCGCCGAAATCGGGGCGGGCACGACCCTGGCCCGCATCAGGGCGATGGTCACAGCCGCCCAAGCCGGCAAGGCCCGGTGCCAGCGCCACGCCGAAGCCGCATCTCGGGCGTGTTCGTCCCGGCCGTGCTCTCATCGTGGCGACGTCACCCTCCGCTGCCTGGCTGGGACTCCAGTTCGTCGGCGGCAGCGCGCCTGACGGCGGCCGTCGCCGTGCTCGTCATCGCCTGCCCGTGCTGCCAGGCCTGGCCACGCCGACCGCCCCTACAGGTGGGCTCGGGGCGCGCGCGCCCGACTCGGCGCGTCATCATCAAGCCAGAAGGCGCTGCGAGTCACCCGCGCCCTGGACACGATCGTGCTGGACAAGACCGCTTTGCACGGTCGCGCGCGCACGAGTCTGGAACTGGCCGACGACGACGCGCCATCACGGCAGCGGACGGGCCGCCGAGCGCTTCGAGGGCGCTACGTCTGGCGGGTGCGCTCGAGCGGCCAGCGAGGCACCCGGTGGCCGCCGCCATCGCCTGCAGCCGCTCGCTTGCCGCCGCAACAGCAGGCACAAAGGCGAGCTGTCACCCATGATGCTGGCGGCCCTGCCGACGCCCCACGCTGCCCAGCATTGCCGACGTCCTGCGTCGACATCGCTGCCGGCACGAACCGGCGTCGGGTCCGCGTCAGCGGCGACGGCGGCAGTGGCTGCGGCAGCGTCTGCCCACCTGCCCCGGTGGAGGACTTCGCGCCAGCCGCGAGGGGCCGGGGCGTGACCGGCCGCGTGGAAGGCCGTGGTCGCCGTCGGCCGTCCGGCCTGGATCGCCGAGCGCGGGATCGCCATCCCCGATTCGCTCAATGACGCCGTGGCGACCGCCCCGCGTCGGGCGCCACCGCCGTCAGTGCTCGCGGCCGCTCCGCGCCCGGCGAGCGCGAAGGCGACCAGGGGCAGGCTGGTAAGAGCGAGCTCTGCGCGCGCTCGCCGTGCTGGTGGTGCGCGACACCGTGCGCGAGCTCGCGCCGCGATCGCCGACCTGCGTGCGCAGTGCGGCCGATCCTGCTCACCGGCGACAACGCCCACGCTGCGGGCGCGCGGCGGCGGCCGAGTCAGGATCGCGGCCGAGGACGTGCGCGCCGACGCGTCCTGCCGGGCGATCAAGCGCGCCGTGGTCGCCGACCTGCGGGAGCGCGGGCACGTCGTCGGCATGGTCGGCGACGGCGTCGGCGACGCGGCCCTGGCGCAGGCGGGTGCTCGCGGCCTCGCTTCGCCATGGGGTCCGCAGCCGATGCGGCTATAGAGACTGCTGGCGTCACTTGCTCGTGCGCACCGGTCTGGATGCGGTGGCGACGGCGATCCCGCATCAGCCGGGCGACGCTTGCGCATCATCAGGCAGAGCCTGGTACTGGGCCTTCGCCTACAACGTGGCGGCGGTCCCGCTGGCGGCGGCGGTCTGCTCAACCCGCATGATCGCCGGCGCCTGCCATGGCGACCTCCAGCGTCATCGTGGTGACCAGCGCTCCCTGCGCCTGCGCCGGCGGCCGGCGCGTAGCCGCACCGCGCCCGCTTTCGCCGAGATCGGTCCGCTTCCGGCATCGAGAGGTCGATCGCACTCCCGCACCGAGATCGGTCGTACGCGTGACGGATGAGCCCGCGGCGTCAGCCGCCCAGGCACCAGACCGATTCAGACGGCCAGATCTCACGCCCTGCAGCCGTCACTGTCTCCACCGCAAGCAGCCACTCCACGAGATTGCGATGCTCCAACGCCGTCGTGGCCAAAGCTGAGCGGGTCGAGGCTGCACGAACGAGCTTCGGATGGTTATCCAGAGATGGCGAAGGGCGCCGAACTCACAGCGCCGCGTCTCCTCGCTGGCGAGGAGGTAGCTGACCTGGACGTAGGCATCTTTGTGTCGCGGCGGGCGACGGGAATCGACCTCCTGAGCGCCGGCACGCCCGACTGACCGTCCATCCTGCTAGTGAGCTCGTTGTAAACAATGTTCTCAGAACAAGTTCGATCGCTGTGGAGTTGGACGGACCGTATCTCCGCAAAGCCGTGGTCCACCACGTAGTGCTTCTCCTCGGCTGCGAGGATTCTCTTGGGTGGTCGTGGCGCGGGACGCGGCTGAGGAGAGCCTCCGTGCAGTGCATTGGTGGTTGAGCACGGTGTGTGACACTGACGGTGCGGCGCTCGCCGCAGGAACCGACTGAGCGGTTGGCGGAAGGTGCGTCCGATATTCGCCAGGCAATTGCGTGACAATGCGGTGGAAGGTCCACGTCCCCTGATTTGGTGGTACTGAATCATCCCGCACGAGGGCCGGGTCGTAGACGCTGCGGAGATAGGTCGTGGACGCCTCCCGTCCGCCGCGGGTACCGCAGACCGGGAGAAAACTGCTCCAAGACAAGGTAGTCCTGGAAAACTCCTGATTCCGACGCGAAACTCCTTTCCGGGCGGTGAGGTCCGAGACGACGCAGTGCCGATACTCGGCGAAGACTGAGCGGCGGGCGTGAATCTCGACATACCGGCCGGCGGGTAGTGGCGGGTCCCAGGAGAAACATCCGGAGTTGGCCCCTGTGGTAGATATCGCAGTCCCCAATCCACCCGCAGCGTGACGACCCGCTCCCAGCCCGGAACCTGCCATATCTCGTCGGGAAGAAGTGGGCACGCGCAGCTGTTGAGCAGCAGGCGGTGAGGTGGTCGGCTGCTCGGGGAGTGCCAGTGGCCAGGCCGACGGCGGACTCGAGGTTGAGCCGGACCGTCTGGAAGCCAAGTGGATGGTCCTGTGATCTTCCTGAGCGATAAGGTCGAGGATGGTGGACTTTCCGCTGCAGCGCACTCGGTGAGGACCTTGATGACAGGGTGTCGGCGTATGGCGTGATGCGGTCGGTGCCAGCGAGGGCGAGGAACAATCTGGTCCGGATAAAGACAGCGTCCTCCGTCGACACGATCGACAAAGTTAAGCTGATCGCGATTCTCATCGATCATAGTCGACAGACCTCCACCTTATTCCTGTGCGAGCCGGCTCTGACCGACACCTCTTCGCTCTCCATGAGACCGGTCCAGACTCCTCCAGCAACGCAGGTCGGAACTTTCCTACATCAGATGTGGGAAAATCCCACCCATCGGTTCAATCGTCAGGCTATGATGCTCCATGTCATCACCCCATGCCATCGAGCCCTCGAGGCACGTTCGCAGCGCATGCTCGCATGGGTCATGATCCTGGAAGGGCGATCGCAATGAAGTCCAGTCTTGCGCGTCACCTCAGGACTTCGGCACCACTCCTCTTGCCAAACTCTCACCGATCCAGCAGTAGCTGAGCGCGCAGAGGGACGCGCTTCCGGTGGGCGCGATCTGCAGCGACCGGCCATCATCGACGAGGCCCCGTGGTGCCCGCCGTCAGCGTTACCCAATCAAGACGCTCGTTGACACTCTTCCCAGGGCACCACTTCCTTCTCACGGGGCTCGGCCTCCAGTCGGACGAGGCACGATGGTAACAACGTACTGGTTGGACGAGCGGCCAAGTCACTCTGCACCCGTTCACGAGCCTGGAGATGGACGGTCCGCTCGGCTCCCCACACCGAGCCTCATTGACCTTCTTTTCGGCTCTCTCTCCTGCCTCACCCAGGCACACCCCCAGGACCCGACCTGGAAACGCCTCAGGACAGGTCTGCCGCTCTCGTGGTAATGCCACAATCCACGTGATACCCGCCTAGCAGAACCAGGTATATGCGGACACGCTCGCCATCCCTGGGGACCGGGTCCTTCCCAAGACCCTGGACACCGGCACTGCCCACCAGGGTGCTCGACTCCGTGCTCCGCACGCGGAGAGCCAGATCAACCGGACAAGGGATCCGGCCAGGAACTCGACCTCGACACTTTGCGGACGGTCGATCGCTACCTCGGCATCCCTCCAGCGCAGGTTCCTCCATCACCCTGTTGCCCCAACCTGCGTGGCGGACCAGCACTACGCAGGCAGAAAGAGCGCCCAAAAGGACACGCAGCCGATACCTCCAGCACATGCGAGGCCTCATCCGCGCAGGGACGCGACATCGCCCGGCTTTTGAGCTCATGGGACCAGGCCCTTGAGGACCTGGGTGGGTCAACCCAGGAATCCTCGCCGCGCAGGACTGGGCGAGGCCTCCACGGGAGGCCTTCTACTGGCAGGACCAATGAGGCCGGGCGGGAGGTCCGATCTCGTCCTGATCAGGCGACCAGGGCAGGCGCCTCAGGAATCGAGGTCAAGCTGGCGTCGGTGTCGGCCCACGTGATCTTCGAGGGCTCAGGGCGATGCGCAGGCACGGCGGCCTGCACCAGGGCCCTCATCCCGTGTACACAGGCGCCGATGCCGAGGATCGACGACGGCATGTGGACGCTTCCCCTAGCATGCCTGACCTCTCGGTGAGGGCTGAACAAAGGTCTTCCCCGAACAACGACTCGCCACACCTTCTCCCACCCTTAGCACTTCTATCTCATCACATATACCGCCAAAGGGGCCAGACACATTGTCAACCTCTTCAAGCGATGCTTACCCGAGCCATCGGTTTTTCTGAGCTACGTCCACGACGACGACAAGCATCTCGACGGCATGCTGGTCAAAGTTCGCCGGGCGGTGAAGACGTTGCGACTATAAGGGTCCCCATCGTTATAAGTCCGACAAAGATGTGCTCATTGGGGTGACGACTGGGACGAGCTGCAGGAGCGGTCAGGCGCACCACTTTCCTCCTTGCCGCCCGGTGCAATCGCTACCTGACCTCAGGCGTGCCAAAAAAAATTCCCCACTCAGTTCAGGGCCAAGACGCAGGCGGCAAGTACGACGGCCTCTCCTCGCTCTCCTCGTCATTGAAGCCAAGGAATTGAACCAAGCGGGCCTGCGCGACAACCCAACGGTGCAGCAGATGCGAGATATCATCATCCAGTACCAATGGCAGGCCGGAACCAAGCTTGACAGGCGAGCCATCAATTTAGAAGCGTCAATAAGGTTGCCGATGAACTTATTCGGCGAATTGACGAGAGAGACGAGGGGGCGCGGAGCCACCGGTCGACACGAGACAATCCTTACAACAACGGCAAGGCAGACGAACCCCGAGCGCATCGAGCTGGCGACAAACAATACATAACTGTCC